>OOCB01000032.1_pt1 | contig 192469 bp, 153 predicted proteins | sample 1671351 | NCBI WGS metagenome assembly OOCB01 (sample SAMN06348148, study PRJEB24527) | human gut metagenome | biome: human gut; feature: ankylosing spondylitis patient; material: feces | host: Homo sapiens | place: China | collected 2015-10 | reverse complement strand
AACAATGAATAAATGGTTTATGCATGTTCTTTTCCTCTTGTTTTATATGCTATTTCTTTGTTAATCAATTTTATTATGTCATCAAATGTATCAAATTTTCCAGCCACAATATCTTTTTCCTTAAAATGAATATCAAATTCTTTTTCTAACTCCACATATACATTTATCAAATCTCTTGCGCTGAATTTTAGATCATTTCCTAAAAGCTTTTGATTTTTCCAGTCTTTTTTCTGTTCTAAATTTCTATATTTCTTTAATATATCTTTCACTTTTTCTTCTATCATTTCTATTCTCTTTCATCAAATCTACTATTGTCAGCATTTTTACTCTACAACAAACATATCAACATTTTAACAAACGCTATTTCAAAGGATCTATAATACTTCTAGCCATATTCTTAAACGATTTTTTATAATGCTTAAATCAACTTTTTCTGCCACGCAAGACTCTTTTAGGTTCTTTTCTGATGTTAATACTATACACTCATAGTCTTCCTTCCCAAAACACTCATATAACAACTTTGCCCCAATAACAGTACGTGTTAAAATTATCGGAATTGACCACGCTTTATTATTCACAATCCCATTCCATTCCAATTCTTTTTCATAGATACATTTGTTTATATGATTCATAATAAATTTTTTTGCATCTTGGTATGAACCTTTTTTATTTTTCCTTAAATAACATATCAAAAGCACAGTAATAATCGGAGCTGCAAAACTATTTGATTTGTATTCTTTCCCAACAATCTTCTTTAAAACGTCATCAAAATTTAACTGTATCGAATTCATTTCCGAAAAAGGAAATGATTTAGACACCGAAATTTCTTTTTCCTGCAATTTAGCAATATAATTTCTTACCCCGAAAACCCCATCAAAGCATGCCGGCCATGTAGGAAAGTTTGTATTTGATAGCGCTGCACATAATATCATTTTATTAGAAACCATTTGTTTTATAATATTTTCTATCTTTTTTGCATCTATATAATTTGTTGTTCCAACACTCATATGCACAAGTTTTATCTTTTCTTTTAAGCACCATTCTAACGCCGCTTTGAATGAATCAATGCTACCTCTTTCCCCTGTTTCCATAATTTTTATAGAGATAAATTCTACCTCTGGGCAAAAATATTTGATGATACTATAACACTTATCGCCATGTGTTAGTTTATATCTCTTTCTAAACAGATTATCTTTTTTTCAGAATTGCACAAAACAACTTTTTTATTCTCATCAACATAGTATTCATTCTCACTCAGAAACAGTCCCCCTGCTGTCCCGTCATCTATAATTACATATTTTCCATCGTTTTTTTTATTTTTCATATGCAAATAGTCTTGTTCAGCTTTTCTTTTTCGTCTACATACTTACATTATATCTATATTTCTTCTTTTTTCAATGTGCTTTTTGTACATATTTTCAGTTTTTATTCATTATAAATTCACATAAATATTTTTTTCACAAAAACATGTAATTTTTTTTATATAAATACGTATATTTATAGATATTTCTTTTCATATCAGTTCAACCCCCATATTTTCCACAACTCTCAACTTTTTCCACTAATATCCTATTTGTTCTTTCATTTCCATTCTTATCCCCTTCTATCTAGCAGATTCTTCCGCTCTCAACTTCAGAGAAAAAGCGGTCGGCGTGTGGGCGGCGGATGCGGTGGGAGGGGAGAAACGTGCCGGGGCGCGGGGCATTGATTTGGGTGGGAGCGGAACCTGACGCGGACGGGACGGAACGGGGGAGATGAAATCCGGCTCACAAAGCCGGATTTCAAGAGACACTGAGTCGGGAAAACATCAGTTTTCCTGACGAATTGTCTCGGTGCTCCCCCGTTCCGTCCCATCCACGCCAAGGTCTCCGCCCCACCCAAATCACAGCCCCGCACCCCGGCACGTTTCTCCCCTCCCACCGCATCCGCCGCCCACACGACGCCCGCTTTTCCTCGTCCCCCCTCCCACCAAAAAACGGCCCCACAAGGAACCGTTTTTTCTCATCTTATAATACATTCTTCAACAGCATCAGCACCGGATTATTCTCCCGAATCCATGCCAGCGCCATATCGCCCTGGATCTGCTTCATGCATACATTCCCCCAGTGTGTCGCCTGAAAGCAGTACACCACCGCAAAGAAAATCCAGATCCACAGCACCGCACGCACGACACCAAGTCCTGCTCCTCCCATGCGGTTCAAAAAGCTGATCCCCGGAATCTCCGCAATCAATTCCACAATTTTCACCGCAATCGTCACGAAAACAACGGCAAGCACCAGCGTCAGAAAGAAAGCAATCCCTTTCATAATCTTTTCCGATACCGCCTTCGCCGCGTAGGATGCCAAACTGTGCAGCTGTTCCTCCTGGTACTCCCGCACCGCGCCGCTTCCGAGAATCTGGTTCACCAGCTCCTCCGGCACGCCCATGCTCTCCAGCCATTTCTTCTGCACATCCTGGTTTTCCCCCGACAGAAATTCATTGTTTTCAAATGTCTCTAAACATTTCTTCTCCACATACTGCGGCAGCTCCGTCCGCTCATTCAGCACATCCGTCACATACGGATTCATCCAGATCGCCAGTCCTGTCACCAGAATCAGGGACACCATGGACAGCACTGTCCGGACCAGCCCCTTTCGATATCCAGCCAGCGCGGAAAGAATACACACCGCAAGTAATACGTATCTCAGCCAATTCATGTTTTTTTCTCCTATTTCAGCCGGATCATCGAAACGCCGTCCTCCTCCGCGAGCAGATACCGGTTCTGCCCCATGCCGAGGATCTCGTGAATCTGTGTTTCGCTGACCACGCCGCTGTACTTCTTTCTTCCATTTAAGGTATATACACACAGCTCCTGCCGGTTCGTCAGCAGAATCTGTTTTTCTTCTATCTGAAGGTTCTGGTAATAGAAATCCAGATTTTCATCCGCAAGCTGCTTTCCTTTCAGATTATAGATTTTCATCCGGTAAGGATGATCGTCGCTCTCCCCGCGCAGAATCAGAACCACGCGGTCGTCCGCATACGCGCAGCTTAAAATTTCTCCATCTTCCGATACGCTCACCGTTTCCTTCGGCTTGTTTGTTCCTTCATAAACGCGGAAGCCGTTGTCAAAGAAGGCAACCCATGAGGATGTTCCCGCGGTTTCGATCTGCGGGCACAGCATATCGGTGTAGCTCGATGAGCTTGCAAGATTGTCCACCAGATCCTCGCCCCTGCTTCCGAAATTGTAGAAAGCGACCTGTGATTTCATCTTGCCGCCGTCTTCGTAAGCGTAGGAAACCGCCATCCAGAGTCCGTCCGCGGAAAGTGAGAGATCCATCGGATAGCCCGGGCTGTCCATGTTCGGGTGAGAGGAGGCGATCTCCGTTCCATCGGTATTATAGTATTTGATCCAGCTCTCCCCGTTGTTTTCCAGAATCGCCGCAACGACGCCCTGGCCTGCAACGGATGCTTTCACGATCGGATACGACGCGGTAATTTCGCCGGCCTTTCCATCGGCATCGTATACAACAATTTTGGTTCCGTTTTTATCGTAAATGGCAATTGCATCGCCGCAGGATATCATCTGCGGATTTTCCATGGTATAATGATCGCTCCAGAGGGTCTGATTTTCCCGGTCGCGCAGTTCGATGCCGTCGATACCGTAGCGCACGATCTTATTTCCGGATTTCTGAAACATATACGTATCGGTGTCCTCGGTCTCTGTTGCCTGTACTATGTTGTATCCCTGAAAAGTACGCAGCTGAAGCCATACCCCTGTACCAATTCCGGCCGCGAGAATGGCTCCTGCAAGGATTCCAACGGTGATCCGGCGTCTGCGTTTTCTTTTTCTGTTTTCTGCTTTATACTCCTCAAGATCCCGGACTTTTGCTCCGTTCTCCTGTTCTTCTCTGTTTTTTCCGTCCATTTTCATTCCCCTTATGTTCTTTTCGGACTTATTTTCTGCCGCCCTTTCGGCCGCAGTTTGATTCCGCTCTAGTGTACCATATTTTTCTCTATTTTGGGAGGTATATTTTCTGCCCCGCATATATGAGATCTTCCACCGCGATCTGGTTCAGTTCGCAGATATCTTTCACTCTGCTCATCGTTCCGTAATATCTCTCACTGATTTTCGAGAGGCTGTCCCCCTTCTGTACGGTGTACTCCTGCCAGACCTGCGCGGCGGTTTCTGCCGTCTCACTGCCGGAAGCAGTTCCCGGGGCGGACGATGGCTCTGCTCCCGGTGCTGGATCTGTCTGCACCGTACCGGTATTGTTCTCAGCTGCACCAGTCTGCTCCCCGCCGGATGTGCTTTGCTCTCCGCTGCCTGCCGGATCCGTTCCGGATAAATTCTGCTCCTCACTTACCGCCGCGCTCCCGCTCTCATTTTCCGTTTCCAGTTCCGTTCCTGTGCTTTCCGGTGTCGAAGTATTTTCCCCTGTGTTTCCCTCTTCCGCCGCTGATGCTTCCGCTGCACTCTCCGCCGTCTGTGTCTTCTCTCCCTGTACGTTTCCCGCCACTGCTACCGTCTGCTCCTTTGTTTTCCCCGGAAACGGCAGCGCATCTCCGTATTTCTGCGTCACCGTCACAAGAAGCGCCGCAGCCGCGCATGCTGTCATCGCATAGAGGATCGGCTTTCTGTGATCGTGTTCCGGCTCCTCCCCGCTCTTCTCCTCAATCATCTTCCGAAAATCGCTGACAGCGCGGTCGGGCACGCTCTCTCCGTTTTCGATCGACCGGTTCTGATTCTGATCGATCAGATACGACTGCATCGGCTCATTCTTTTCATAATAAATGTAAAAGCCTCCCGTGCTCCGCAGGGTGCCGCCCTCGTACGTATAGAAGGTTTCCTCTTTTTCCTGTCCGTTGACGCGGAACAGCGTCTTGTCATTTCCGCCGAAGTGGTTCAGATGCGCTCGGATGATCTGTTCATTCAGATCCTCCCCGTATCCCGGAAGAGAAAGTGCCCAGCCGAGGATCTGCTGGTTTTTGAAATATTTTTCCATCACATCGTGGACCTCCGTCCATACTGCATCATCGAAGACCAGGTGATCCGGCGCCGGCTCCATCGTATGAATCGCGGCCGCGCTGCGGATAAAAAAGTAGGAAATTCCGTCCGCCCACTTAAATTCACCGAACAGCATGGCGGCACGTCCCTCTGGTGCGGAAAAATATTTTTTCAGAAAGGTTCCGACATAATCTTCCAGATAAATCCGCTCCCTGCCGTTCGTATCACCGACCTGGCGGATATTTTTCGGCAGATGAAAGTATCCCTCGTTGCCGTTCGCCTGCTCTTTGTTTTCTTTATAGACAATCTCAATCATGCTTTTCACCCCTTTTTGCCTACTTTATCACGGATGTTCCGCGAAAAAGATCGTTTTGGGGCAGGGCTGTCACGGTTTTTTCCGACTGTTTTCCCGTTTTTCTGCACCGGAGGGCATGTCATGTTTTTTTCATTGCAGGAATAGTTTATACCATATACGGTTAAACTGTGGATGATTCTTCTGAAAGGCAGGTACCGGTCATGTTTCGAAAAAAAGACGCCGAAGTTTACTACATCAATGAGCGAAGCCGCAGCGCCAGCGAAGAGCTGGCGTCGCTGTTTTCTTACTGCATTCAAAAGGACGGACGCATGTTCCGTGAACTGGTATTTCTCTGCATCGGAAGCGACCGGATCACTGGGGATTCCTTAGGACCGCTGATCGGGTACCAGCTTTCGCCGTACTGCAGCCGCATTTTTCATGTCTATGGAACGCTGGATGACCCGGTGCACGCCCTGAATCTACCGGACCGGATTTCGTACATCCATTCCCGCCACCCGGAGGCACTGCTCGTTGCGATTGATGCTTCGCTTGGTTCGCGGCGTCATCAGGGATACATCACGATCGGAAACGGGGCGATCCGGCCGGGCGCGGGGGCAGGGAAGACGCTGCCCGAGGTCGGGGATATTTTTATCACAGGCATTGTGAATGTATCGGGCAGTTTTGAACAGCTTCTTCTGCAGACAACCCGGCTTGCCACGATTTTCCATATGGCGGAATCCATCTCGCAGGGAATCCTGCTCGCCTGCCGGGAACTTGAGGCGGCCGGGACAAGCGAACTTCTGCTTTAAGAAAAACTGCAGACAGCAAAACAGGCAGAGACTGCACCATTTTCCGGTGTGGCCTCTGCCTGTTTTCTTTTGTCATTTATTTCGAAAAATCTTATTTACAGAACTCTTTTACCTGCTCGTAAACGCCCTCGCCGTCGAGTTTGTATTTTGCAAGAAGAGCGGCTGCCGGGCCGGACTCTCCGAAGACGTCCTGTACACCGATTTTCTTCACCGGAACCGGGCATTTCTCTGCCAGTGCGTCGCAGACTGCGCTTCCAAGTCCTCCGATCACCGAGTGCTCTTCTACGGTTACGACTTTGCCAGTCTCTTTTGCTGCTGCAACGATCAGCTCCTCATCCAGCGGTTTGATGGTGTGGATGTTGATGATCTTGGCATCAATGCCGTCTGCGGCAAGTTTCTCTGCTGCTTCCAGAGCGGAGCTTACGCAAAGGCCTGTTGCAACGATGGTGACATCCTTGCCTTCACGGAGAACAACGCCTTTTCCGAGCTCAAATTTGTAATCCGGTCTGTCGTTGATCACCGGCACTGCCAGACGTCCGAAACGAAGGTAAACCGGTCCGTTGTATTCATAAGCTGCTTTCACGCAGGCTTTTGCCTCTACATCATCTGCCGGGTTCAGGATGACCATGCCCGGGATGGTTCTCATCAGGGCGATATCCTCGTTGCACTGATGTGTTGCGCCGTCTTCTCCTACGGAAATTCCGGCATGGGTAGCACCGATTTTTACGTTCAGATGCGGGTATCCGATGGAGTTGCGCACCTGCTCAAACGCACGGCCTGCGGCAAACATCGCGAAGGTGCTTGCGAACGGAACGATGCCTGTGGTGGAAAGACCGGCAGCGATTCCCATCATATTACATTCTGCGATACCACAGTCGATGTGGCGGTCCGGATATGCTTTTTTGAACACACCGGTCTTGGTTGCTGCTGCAAGGTCAGCGTCGAGTACGATCAGATTGTCATGCTCTGCGCCAAGTTCAACCAGTGCATTACCGTAACTTTCTCTTGTTGCGATTTTCTTTACTTCTGACATAACGCTTCACCTGCCTTTTCCAGTTCTGCCATAGCAATTGCGTACTCTTCATCGTTCGGAGCTTTTCCGTGCCAGCCTACCTGGTTCTCCATGAAGGAAACGCCTTTTCCTTTTACGGTCTTTGTGATGATGGCGGTCGGCATGCCTGTTACGGTGCGCGCCTCATCAAATGCAGCTTTCAGCTGATCGAAATCGTTGCCGTCCGCTACGTTGATTACGTGGAAGTTGAATGCCTCGAATTTTTTGTCGATCGGGTACGGACTGTTGACATCTGCTACGTTTCCGTCGATCTGAAGTCCGTTGTTGTCTACGATCACAACGAGGTTGTCCAGATGTTTTGCTCCGGCAAACATGGCTGCCTCCCAGACCTGACCTTCCTGGATTTCACCATCGCCAAGAAGTGTATAAACACGAAATGCTTTGTTCTGCAGTTTTGCACCGAGTGCCATTCCGACTGCTGCGGAGATTCCCTGTCCGAGGGAACCGCTTGACATATCAACGCCCGGGATATGTTTCATATCCGGATGTCCCTGCAGGTAAGAGCCAAGGTGACGAAGGGTCAGCAGGTCTTCTTTCGGGAAGTAACCTTTTTCAGCCAGTGCTGCGTAGAGTCCCGGCGCTGTGTGGCCTTTCGAAAGTACAAAACGATCGCGGTCCGGATCTTTTGGATTTTTCGGGTCCACGTTCATTTCTTCAAAATACAGATACGTGAAAATATCGGCTGCAGACAGAGATCCGCCCGGATGGCCGGCCTTTGCTGCATGAACGCCGCTGACGATCCCTTTGCGGATCTCATTGGCCGTCTTCTGAAGTTCTAACTTGTTCATGTCTTTTCTCCTTGTTTAGTTGGATCGGAATCAAAAGCTGGAAATATCGCTATTGTTCACTTCGTTCACAATACCATATTTCCAGCTTTTATGCAATCATGTTTAGGTCTTATTCGCCGAATACAGCTTTGTAGTCAGCCTGGAATTTTGCAATTCCGGCGTCGGTCAGAGGATGTTTGGTCATCTGTACGATTACGTTGTATGGAACAGTTGCAATGTCTGCACCAGCCAGTGCGCAGTCGGTTACGTGGATCGGGTTGCGGACGCTTGCTGCGATGATCTCGGTGTCGATGCCGGCTACGTCGAAGATCTCAACGATTTCACGGATCAGATCAACGCCGCGGGTGCTGATGTCATCGAGTCTTCCAAGGAATGGGGAAACATAAGTTGCACCTGCTCTTGCAGCCAGAAGTGCCTGGTTTGCGGAGAAGATCAGGGTTACGTTTGTCTTGATGCCCTCTGCGCTCAGAACTTTAACAGCTTTGAGTCCTTCTACGGTCATCGGGATTTTAACAACCATGTTTGGATGGATGGCTGCGATCTCACGGCCTTCTTTGATCATGCCTTCTGCATCTGTTGTGGTAGCTTTTACCTCGCCGCTGATCGGTCCGTCTACGATCTCGGTGATCTCTTTGATGACCTCTTTGAAGTCACGTCCTTCTTTTGCGATCAGGGACGGGTTGGTGGTAACGCCGCAGATAACGCCCATGTCGTTTGCTTTTTTAATGTCCTCTACTTTTGCTGTGTCGATGAAAAATCTCATGTTGTTTTTCCTCCCATATTCATACTTTCGTAAGGTTTCGGGGCCTGTTGTTTTCCGCAGAACGGCTCCGTTTCTCTGTTATCTCCAGTATAGATATGTTTGGTTTTTCCGTCAAGTCGGCCTCATTTTTATTAATTAATTTTATTATTTATAAATACTATTTTATAAATAACTCTGGCGGATTTTTTCTCATTTTTTCCGGTTTTTCCTTTTCTTTGTGTTTTCCCGGTTTGCGCCGGAGCTGTTTTATTCAAAATTATTAATAATAACTTCAGCCGTCCTATTTATTTTTTAATTTTTCGGTTCTTGCATACGAAGTGCTGCGCCGCACGATCAGTTTCGGCTCATACTCGACATGATACGTGCTTAAGGGTTCATTGCCGTCCTGGCTTTCCCGAAGAGACTGGATTTTCCGCAGGATGATATCGCACGCATCGCGGCCCTTCAATGGCACATAGTGGTCGATCGTCGTCAGGGAAATCGAGCGGAAGCTGGAATAGACGGTGTTGTCACATCCCACTACGGAAATATCCGCCGGAATGCGCAGTTTGCTCTCGAGCACGGCGTCCATGATCCCGAACGCGATCATATCATTCATGCCGACGATTGCCGTAAGGTTCTTGTCCTCCCGCAGCAGTTCCTTCGTCAGATAATAGCCCATCTTGTACTCAGAATCCATGCTCGGGATCACTTCGTCGAGGTCCTCATCCGCCGATTTGACGATCACGCCGTCGCCGTATCCTGCCTCCTCAAACTCGCGCACAAAGCCTTCCACGCGTTTCAGGCGCTGACCCTGTTTGGAAGTCAGCGGAGGTGAAACAAACGCCACATGCCGGTGTCCCAGTTCCAGCAGGTGGCGTGCCATCAGCCTGCCGGGTTTTGCATTGTTCAGCTCGACCGCATCAATTTCCAGCAGTTCTTCCCGGTTGTTGATGATGACAAGCGGAATCTCCGCGGCCAGCTCCTCCACTTTTTCCTTGCAGCTTCTGCTCGGATTGCAGGTGTAGATAATGCCGCGCGGGCGCACACTCTTCATCATCCGAAGATAATTCTCTTCGATTTTCAGGTCCCTCTGCGTATTGCAGACAAAGACCCCGTAATTCTTCTCTTTTGCAACTTCTTCGATGCCGTGCAGCAGCATCACATAGTAAGGATTCGTCAGCGTCGGACAGAAGACGACGATCAGCTTGTTGCCGTTCGACTCTCTTCTCATCTTCCGCCGCGGAATCTGGTAGCCCAGCTCTTTTGCCGCCGCCTCCACTTTTTCTACTGTTTCCCGCGAGAACGAAACGTTTTCCCGCCGGTTCAGGATCATGGAGACCGTCGCCTGGGATACGCCTGAGGCTGCTGCGACATCACTGGATGTCACTTTTTTTCTGCCCATAATTACAGCTCCGTTCTGCCCTCTAACGCACGCAGAAGGGTGACTTCGTCAATATTTTCCAGATCGCCGCCCACCGGAACGCCGCTTGCAATCCGCGTCACCTTGATACCGGTCGGCTTGATCAGCTTGCTGATGTACATGGCCGTTGTCTCGCCCTCCAGGCTGGAGTTCGTGGCAACGATAACCTCCGAGACATCGCCCTGGAGGCGCTGCATCAGCTCTTTTAACCGGATGTCGTCCGGCCCAATCCCCAGCATCGGGGAGATGGCCCCGTGCAGGACGTGGTAAACGCCGTCGTATTTTCCGGTTTTTTCATATGCCGCAAGATCCTGCGTCGTCTCCACCACCATGATCACGCTGTGGTCGCGCTTGACATTTGCGCAGATCGGGCACAGCTCTTTGTCGGTCAGGGTCTGGCAGCACTTGCAGTACTGGACGTGGGATTTTGCTTCTGTGATCGAATCGGCCAGCCGTTTTGCCTGGTCGGCCGGCATATTCATAATATGAAAGGCCAGTCGCTGTGCGGTTTTCACACCGATGCCAGGCAGATGGGACAGCTGCTCGATCAACTGATTGATGTATCCGCTGTAGTAATCCATCAGAACGGGAATCCTCCGCCCATGCTGCCGAGTCCGCCGGCAAGTTTGCCCATAGCTTTGGCTGCCTCGTCCTCAACTTTGCGCAGTGCTTCGTTGGTTGCTGCCATGATCAGATCCTCGAGCATTTCTACGTCGTCCGGATCTACGGCATCTTCACTGATTTTAACTTTGGTTACTTCTTTTTTACCGGAAATGGTTACTTCTACGGCTCCGCCGCCTGCTGTCGCAGTGAACTCTTTCTCCTCCAGTGCTTTCTGGTTCTCTTCCATCTGCTTCTGCATTTTCTGAGCCTGCTTCATCAGATTGTTCATGTTGCCCGGCATTCCTCCCGGGAATCCTCCTCTTTTTGCCATGGGTAATATCCTCCTGAAAAATTTGTTTTTAATCTATTCTTCCCCGTCGTCGAAGTCGCTCTCGTCGTCCTCCTCGACCGGGATTCCATGAATCGCCTGCGTCAGTGCATCATCCACGGAAATCGTGGAGAGCGCGGCGTTTGCATGCTGGTCTGCTAAAATGAGCTGGACCTCTACGGTTTTTCCAGTCATCTGTTCAATAATGGTGCGGATCTCATCGGCTGCCTCCGGCCGCTCAACGTAGATGGATGCGAGCTGGTCTGCAAACTCAACAAACAGTTTGGCGTCGCCCGTCTCGCTGTTGTATTTCGGAACGGCGCTCTGCAGAAACTGGCGGAACATGCCGCTTGTCTGGCCGACAATTGCCTTCCAGGACGCGCTGATGCGCTGTAAATCCGCCGGTGCGGCTTTCACTGGTGTCGATGCACTCTGCGGTGTTTCTGCCGCCGCATAGCCGTCTCCGGCCGCTCCGGAGCCTCCTGCACTGCCGTTTCCTGCTCCCGGTGCATTTGTCACCATCATCGGGATTCCACGCTCCATTTTTTCTTCGAGAATCCTAAGCCGTTCCAGCACGGATTCGAGGTTCTGCTCCATCTGCGGTTTACAGAGTTTGACGAGCGCCACCTCAACGAGCACGCGCTTCTGCGCCGCATAGCGGAGCTGGCCGGAGAGCTCGGATAAAACGCGGATATAGTGGATCAGCGTCTCATCGTCTACCATCGTGCTCTCTTCTTTTAAGAGCTTCAGGTTTTCTGTAGAGACGTCGAGCAGTTCTTCGGTTTCATCTGCGCTTTTTACCAACAGCAGATTCCGCAGATACCACGTAAAGTCGGTAACGAACTGTCCCAGCTCTTTTCCGCGGTTTAAAAGGGTTTCCAGCGTGCGGATGCTTCCCGTTACATCCCCGGCGAGGATCGTGCGGAGCATCTGGCTGAAGATTTCGGTATCAACAGTTCCGAGAACTTCAAGGACTTTATCGTACGTCAGCTTCTGCCCGAGGTAGAAGGCGATGCACTGGTCCAGGAGGCTTAACGCGTCTCGCATGGAGCCGTCGCCCGCCTTTGCGACGTAGCGGATGGCTTTTTCTTCGACGTCCACGCCCTCTTTTTCCATCAGTTCACTAAGACGCGCCGCGATGGTATCGATCGTGATGCGGCGGAAATCGTACCGCTGGCATCTGGAAAGGATCGTCACCGGGATTTTGTTTGCCTCTGTGGTCGCCAGAATGAAGATGACATAGGACGGCGGCTCCTCCAGGGTTTTTAAGAGTGCATTGAACGCTCCGGTAGAAAGCATATGCACCTCGTCGATGATATAGACTTTATACCGTCCCTGTGTCGGCCGGTAGGCTACCTCCTCACGGATTTCACGGATGTTGTCGACACCGTTGTTCGATGCCGCGTCGATCTCGATGACGTTCGTGGAAACGCCCGCCAGAATCGCCTTACACGTCGGACATTCGTTGCACGGGCTTCCGTCCACGGGATGTTCGCAGTTGACCGAGCGGGCGAGAATCTTGGCGATCGTCGTTTTTCCTGTTCCGCGGGTTCCGCAGAACAGGTACGCATGACCGATGCGGTCCGCGCGGATCTGATTTTTTAATGTTGTTACAATGTGATCCTGTCCTTTTACATCCTCAAAGGTGGAAGGACGGAATTTTCGGTACAGAGCAGTATAGCTCATAAAATTTTTCTCCTTTTATTGCATCGGCATGGAAGCCTGCCGCCAGCAGTTTCTTTTGGACAGCAGTGCAACAGAAGAACGGAGACCTTGTTCTTCTTGCTTTAAGGCCTCCGTTCTTCTTCCTTGCCTTTTTCGGGAACGCATCAATCGCCGAAGCTGATTCCCATCCGTTTTGCCTGCAGGACTTCCTGTGCATTCGGATCTACGGTCTTTAATTTTCCGGCGCACTCGCCCAGCGGAATTTTCTTTACTTTTCCGTTGACCATTCCGACCATGTAGCCGTACTGTTTGTCCAGAATAAGCTGTGCTGCCTCGGATCCGAGTCTTGTGGAAAGGACACGGTCATACGGACACGGGCTGCCGCCTCGCTGCATGTGGCCCGGTACGGTGACGCGGATTTCCATGCCTGTCTTTGCCTCGATCTCTTCTGCGATCTTGTAGGATACGGACGGGTATTTCTTTGCAATTTCTTCCTGACGTTTTTTCAGCTCTTTCTTCGGAAGTGCTGCGTCTTCTTTTGCAATTGCACCCTCGGCAACGGCAAGAATGGTGAATCCGCTTCCGCGCTCTTTTCGTCTGTTGATGGCCTCGCATACTTTTTCAATATCGTATGGAATTTCCGGAATCAGGATAACGTCTGCGCCGCTTGCGATTCCGGCGTACAGAGTCAGCCATCCTACTTTATGACCCATAACCTCTACGATAAAAACTCTCTGGTGAGAGGAGGCTGTTGTATGGATGCAGTCGATCGCATCGGATGCAATATTGACGGCACTGTAGAAACCGAAGGTCATATCCGTTCCGTAGATATCATTATCGATGGTTTTCGGAAGATGGATAATATTCAGTCCTTCCTCTCTCAAGAGGTTTGCTGTTTTCTGGGTTCCGTTTCCGCCAAGAATGACAAGGCAGTCCAGAAGGAGCTTGTGGTAGGTATGCTTCATTGCTTCCACTTTGTCCAGACCGTTTGCATCCGGGGTACGCATCAGCTTAAACGGCTGACGTGAGGTTCCGAGAATAGTTCCTCCCTGTGTTAATATACCGGAAAAATCTTTTGCACTGAGCATGCGGTAATCGCTGTAGATGAGGCCTTTATAGCCGTTCATGAATCCGTATACTTCGAGATCTTTTACATTGTTTGCAAGGCCTTTTACGACTCCGCGCATGGTCGCATTTAATGCCTGGCAGTCTCCGCCGCTTGTTAACAGACCAATTCTTAACATATGACTTTTCCCATCCTGTTCTTTATTAGATTTTCACGACTGCTTCTTGTTTCTTGGCAGTATTATGGAATGTTTACATTATACCCTATTTTTTTCGTTCTCACAATAGTTCGGGGGAAGAAAGCGCGGGAGTTTCTATTTTTTGTACGAAAAAAGGAAGTCTGGGGTTCAGGCTTCCTTGGATTTTCTTTTTTATGCGCGCCGCACTTCGAACTCTCACCACGAACGTTACTCCTACAGCCTACTCGGCCCAGGCACCCTCACGGCACACAGGAGATTCCACTTAGTGCTGCTGCATTCCTGCCCTGACACGGTTCATGGAGTCCTGTTGCGTAAGACCCAGACGTCAACGTCACTTATAGAAGGCAGCTTCGCAATGAAAGAGCCCTCGGATTGGCATCACCCCCGCTGTAGCGGATTGCGGGTACAGGGCACCGCTATCTCCCCGGCTGCGCATTGTTTAGTATACGGGATTTCGGAGGGGATGTCAAGGAATTTGTGAATTGAAATATTGATATAGCACGAGTATAATTTATAGTAAGGCCAGAAAATAACGCAAAAATTCAGTACCGCAGAGTGTGAACGACTGCTTTTTTCATTATTTTCAAGATTTGCTATCGATAATTTTTTGAAAATGATACATTTTTTTCTTATAGAAGGAGGATGGACGAATGATACGAGTTACGGTCTGGAATGAGTTTCAGCATGAGCGAGCGCAGGAGAAAGTGAAAGAGATTTATCCGGACGGGATTCACACCTGTATTGCAAAGTTTCTGAGACAAGAGGAGGAGCTTTCGGTTCGGACGGCTGTGTTTGACGAGAAGGAGCATGGGCTGACGGAAGAAGTGCTGGCAAATACCGATGTGCTGGTGTTCTGGAATCATATGCTGCAGGAGGAGTTCTCGGACGATGTGGCCGAGCGGGTTCGGCGTCATGTGCTGGCCGGAATGGGGCTGGTAGTTCTGCATTCAGGGCATTATTCCAAGATTATGCGGAAGCTTCTCGGAACAAGTATGACGCTTCGGTGGCGGCATGGGGATCGTGAGAGACTGTTCTGTACGTGTCCGACCCATCCGATCGCGCAGGGAATTCCGGCATGGGTGGATATTCCGGAGGAAGAGATGTATGGGGAGTTTTTTGATATTCCCAAACCGGATGATGTGGTATTTACGGGATGGTTTGCAGGCGGTGAGGTGTTCCGCAGCGGATGCACCTTTACACGTGGGCTGGGCAAAATTTTCTATTTTCAGCCGGGACACGAGGAATACCCCATTTACCATATGCCGGTGATTCAGAAGATTATCAAAAATGGGGTACGCTGGTGCGTTCCTGTAGTACGAAGACCGGCACCACTGGATAATGCATGGGTGAATCCATCTACGGAGGAAGTGTATCTTTCTTCACACCAAAAATAGCAGCTGCAGTTTACCGATATCTGTATCCCGTTTGATTTTTTCAAAACAGGGGTCTGATTTCACGATTAAAAATGTTCTGCAATACACGGATGGAATCTGCGTACACATTGCATAAATCAGGAGGAAATGTTATATGAGAAAGCTTTCCGTTTTTTACGAACACATTCTACAGGCGTGTGAGCAGTCCGGTAAGACGATTCCGGAAGTGCTCGCGTTCTGCAGGGAGCAGGGAATTTCGGCTGTTGAGATGAACTACAGTCTGTTTGCATCAGAAAGAGAGGTCATTGCCCCGATGCTTTCCGATGCGGGGCTGGTGATCAGCTGTATGCATGAAACCTTTGATTTTTCCCATGATACGGATCTTGGCAGAGCACAGCAGATGCTCGATACTGCGGCATCACAGCAGGTTTCGCGTGTCCTGTTTGTTGCAGGCGCGCTTGAAACTGCCGAAGCGGCAGAGCTTGCAGCCTGCAGCAGCACCTATGAGGCAACGAGTACTTTTATGGCCGAAAACAAATCGATTCAAAATATGGTACATGCGCTTTCCTCACTCGCCGAATATGCGGCTTTGCGTGGCGTTTCGATTACCTTAGAGGACTTTGACGGTTTTTTACAGCCGTTTGCACGCACATATCCGCTGCTCTGGTTTATGGAGCACGTGCCGGGGCTGCGGTATACGCTTGATATCGGAAATTTTGCTTTCAGTGATGAGGATGTTTCGTATGCTGCCTGGCTTCTGAAGGATTATATTGTCCATGTTCACTGTAAGGATCGTGCCGAAAGTCCGCTCGTTCACGGACGTTTCTGCCGCGGCCTTGGCCAGACACCGGCCGGAACGGGATATCTGCCGATGGCAAAGCTTCTTACAGATTTAGAAGCGTGCGATTACGACGGTTATCTCGCCATCGAGCATTTCGATGCACCGGATCAGTTATCGTTCATCGAACAGTCCGCAGCGTTTCTGCGCCAGTGGGTTTCCGAATAATTCCGCCTCTTTCATAAGCGCTCTGATTTTCGGAAAATTTCGTATTTCCGGGGAGAAATTCAGCAAGGAAAATATGTCGAAAAAATTCTTTACTATCTTTGGTTTTTTCGTATCTTTTCCTTGCTTTCCAGGGAAAACATGGTAAACTAAATTTGAAGCTTTTTGAGAAGGCATGATTCGAAAAGCAAATCTAAAACAAGAGGGTTTTAAAGTAATGGGAGAAATTATTATTCCGCAGGGTTACAAATCTGCATTAAACCTCCACGATACACAGGTGGCAATTAAAACAGTAAAGGATTATTTCCAGCATGAGCTGACACATCGTCTGCATCTGCTCCGTGTAACAGCTCCACTTTTTGTACAGCCGGAAACCGGCTTGAATGACAATCTGAATGGCGTAGAACACCCGGTTTCTTTTGAGTTAAAGGATCAGGGTACCAAGAAAACCGCTGAAATTGTTCAGTCTCTGGCAAAATGGAAACGGTATGCACTTCACAAATACGGCTTCTCTGAGGGAGAAGGCATCTACACCGATATGAACGCCATCCGCCAGGACGAGGTGACCGACAACATTCACTCCGTTTACGTGGATCAGTGGGACTGGGAAAAAATCATGTCCCCGGAAGAACGCAATCTTGATTTCTTAAAGAGTACCGTAAAAGATATCTATGAGGCACTGAAAAACACGGAAAAACATATGGCAGACCAGTACGACTACATCGAAACCATTCTGCCGGATGAAATTTTCTTTATCACTTCCCAGGAACTTGAGGATCGCTATCCGGATCTGACTCCAAAGGAAAGAGAGTATACAATCACCAAAGAAAAAGGTGCTGTCTTTATTATGCAGATCGGCGGCGTGCTTGCTTCCGGAGAGCGTCAGGACGGACGTTCCCCGGACTACGACGACTGGTCCTTAAACGGCGACCTGATCGTTTATTATCCAGTGCTTGACATCGCTCTTGAGCTCTCCTCCATGGGTATCCGCGTCAACGCAGATGCTCTCCGCGCCCAGTTAAAGGAGTGCGGATGCCAGTCCCGCGCGAAGCTTCCCTTCCAGAAATCTATTCTGAACGGCACTCTCCCGCAGACAATCGGCGGCGGTATCGGACAGTCCCGTATCTGTATGTTTTTCCTGCGCAAAGCGCACATCGGAGAGGTACAGTGCTCGGTATGGCCGATGGAGACACGAGAGGTGATGGATGTGATGAATATTCAGCTTCTGTAAGATTGGTTTTGAATAGACTATTACTGTAAAAGGGATACGTTTCCTGTCCGCCCGTTTTCAGGGTATGACAGAAACGTATCCCTTTTATATTTTCCTGCATTGCTGCTGCATTTCGTCCTTACATCAAATCTTTTTCTGCTTTTTGCGGTTTCAGAACCGTTCTTCCAAAAGCTCAAGCAGTTCCTCTCTCTGAAAGGATGCTGTCTTAATTTCATCACCGGAAAGGATCTCTTCCGCCAGCTCTTTTTTCCTCTGCTGAAGCTTGATGATTTTTTCCTCGATGGTTCCTTTTGCAATCAATTTGTATACCGTCACAACATTTTTCTGCCCAATACGATGTGCACGGTCTGTCGCCTGATTTTCAACTGCAACATTCCACCATGGATCGTAATGGATGACGATATCCGCGCCGGTCAGGTTCAGGCCGGTTCCGCCTGCTTTTAGGGAAATACAGAATACAGACGTGTCATCCCGGTTGAACTGTTCCACCATTTGTGCACGCTGCTCTTTTTTCGTGCTTCCCTGCAGGACAAAGTAGCTGATGCTTTCTTCCTGCAGACGCGCGGTCAGGATCTCGATCATCGAAGTGAACTGGGAGAACAGCAGGATTTTGTGGCCGGATTCCACGGCACTCTGAATCAGCTCGATGCAGAGATCGAGTTTTGCCGAACCGCCTTCGTAATTTTCGTAAACAAGCGCAGGATCACAGCAGAGCTGACGCAGCCGCGTCAGTTCAGAGAGCACCTGGAACCTGGAATCGGCAAATTCTTCCTCTGTCTGGTTCTGCAGCATAAGCGCCAGCCGCTGGGCATGTGCATGATACAGCTCCTTCTGCTTCTGTTCCATGCGGGCAGCCATATTTTTCTCAATTTTGTCCGGCAGATCCTTCAGCACTTCCTTCTTCAGACGGCGCAGAATAAACGGACGGATCATCTTTTGCAGACGTTCTAATCTTTCTTCGTCGCCGTTCCGCACAATCGGAAGTTCAAACTGCTCGCGGAATTTCTGATATCCATAGAGGAATCCCGGCATCAGATAATCAAAGATGCTCCATAGTTCACTTAACTGGTTTTCTACCGGTGTTCCGGTTAATGCCAGGCGGAACGATGCATGGATCGTTTTCACGGCTTTTGCTCCCTGCGTTGCGTGATTTTTGATGAACTGCGCCTCATCAATGATCTCGCAGAAGAACGGGAGATCCTGATACAGTTCGATATCGCGGCGGAGCAAATCGTACGAGGTAATCAAAATATCCTGCATACCGGCATTTTGGATCATCTCTTTCCTCTGTTCCTGTGTACCGGCGACGAGTCTCGTCTGCAGCTCCGGAGCAAAGCGGGCACATTCGCTCTCCCAGTTATAGACGAGAGATGCCGGTGCAACGATCAAAGAACGACGATTTGCATCTTCGGGTGCTTCCTGCATTTCAGATAAGAGAAAGGCGATGGTCTGCAGCGTCTTTCCAAGTCCCATATCATCCGCCAGAATACCGCCAAAGCCGTTCTGGCATAAGGTTTTCAGCCACCAGAATCCTGTTTTCTGATATTCACGGAGCTGTGCCTGCAGATTGTCCGGAAGTTCAAAATCGTTCTCCTCTGCAGTTTTCATATTTCGGATCAGCATACGGAACTCGCGGTTTTTCTCAACCTGAAGATCATCCTGCTCTTTTAAACGGGTATCGAGGTAGAGTGCTCGGTACTTCGGAATTGTGATCTCGCCGCTCTTCAGCTTTGCCTCGGAGATCTGCAGATTTTCCCGCAGTTCCGAGAGAACGCGGATACCGTCCTCGTCCATATCCATAAATTCACCGGTCCTCAGGCGGTAAAATTTCTTTTTCCGGTCATATTTTGAAAGAATCTCTGCCAGTTCCTCCATGCCAAAATTGCCCGGATTCAAATGAAGTTCCAGTACATTTTCTGCGAGGGATACACCGACAGAAACTTTCGGGGACGGGATGACACGGATCGCTTTTAACCGGTCAGAAACAAAAATTTCGCCCAGTTTCTGCAGATCTTCCATACCGCTGCTTAAAAACTCATACATCTCATCGGCTCCCTGGAGAAGCATCTGATGTTTCCGCGCATCATAGGCGCTGAAACAGGATCGAACGAGCTGGTTTGCCGCTGCTTCTTTCCGTACATCACGGCCATGGGAAAGCTGATGGATATCGTTTGCATCTGCAAAAACATTGTATTTTTTCTCGCCATAGACAGCCAGAAGTTCGCAGATAATCATATCATGCTGCGGCGCATCCAGATAAATCTGAAATTCCACCTGCGGCGGAAGATACTGCTGTAATTCCAGCTTTTCTTCTTTTTTTACCTTAAAATGTTCCTCCAACACCGGGAGAAGTCCCTGGCAGAAGGTCGGGATATCTTCTTTTGCAATTTCACAGACTCCGTCCGGACATCGCTCCATATATTCCAAGAATTCGCAGACTTCTGCTATCTCTTCCCTTGGGATTCGGTAAATTGTATTTTTTTCTGAAAGAAAATACAAATATTTTCTGCCATAAAAAATGGGATCCGCGCACATCTGTACCTTTAGGCCATCTGCTTTCCGTAAAAGCTTCATTTCATACTGCGGCATCCCCTCCTGGCAGTGCCACAGTTTTTCTTCTCTCCAGTTCGTACGACAAAAGAACTCCTGGCTGCCAACAGCCTCAAAAAATTCATCCATATTCTGCACAGAAATCATCACATAACGGTCATCAAAGCAGGACGCATAGCTGCCGGTACCTATCTGATAGCATGAGCCGCGTTCCATGGTATATGCGCTCAGAAATTCTACCATCGGACGGCTTTCTTCTTCAAAAGCATCCATACAGTGCAAAAAAGAAAGCTGCGCACCGTAGCTGACCGTTTCCATATTTTTTACAGCTGCTGTCATTTTGGAAACACTTTTTAATACATACATCCTTTTGCTTCCGATTTTAAATTCTGCCCGAAAGGAATCGTCAAACTGGCTCTCCAGATGAATTTCCAGTTTAACCTGACCTGCTTTTGCTTTCGGCAGAAAAGCAACCTGATCCCGCATCACATAATGTGAAAGCAGTTCAGAAAAACCGGGGCTCGTCTCTGCTTTTGGTGTTGGTTTTACTACTTTTCTGACAATTTTATGTTCTCCCTGGAATTCTTCCATTCCTTTTTTCACGCCGACAGCACGAAGAAGCTGCTCCAGTTCCTGATGTTCTTCGTCATTTCTCACTTTTTCTTCCAGTTTTTTTCTCTCTTTTTTCCGCCATTCAAGATAGTACAGCAAAACAGCGACACAATGTTTGCACAATCCCCAGTACTGCTCATGCGCCGGACAATCACAATCATCTTCCATAATTTCAGACATTTCTTCATCTACAGAAACGCTGACACAATACATATTTTTTCCGCTTCCGTCTACGACAGCTGTAATTTTATGCAGTTGATATCCGAAAATATCCTCCATTTCCTGTACCTGAAAAGCATGCACTTTCTGTTCTTCATAGATCTTTTTTCCACGGTTATATGATACGGAATTCGTTTCCTGTTTGATGTCCGCCTTTGTAATCATGCTGGTAAAATCCTTTCTGTTCTATCTTTTCCCATCATTCACAATTCGTATTTTACAGATTCTGGTTTTGATCACATCCGACAAGCTTCTCGGAAAGCTCTTTTAAAATATTTTCCTGATATCCCGCTTTTCCTGTTTTCCTTACCAGTTCCGCCGTTTCTCTTAGTAACGGGTGCCAAATGTGTTCCAGCTTTTTTCTGCCATTCTCTCCAAATACTTCTTTTGAAAGACTGTTCCGGTAATCCTCTGGTGACATTCCAAAGAATTGGATTCTGTTTCCGAACCGCTGCCAGAGTCTGTCGGCAATTCCGATCCCATCCGGATCAAGATCTCCACTGTAGTAAATGAGAATCCCACTCTGTACGATCAACGAAATCAGTTTTAATGCTGCATACCGCGGCTGTCCCGACGTACACAGCAGCGACACATTCTTTCCCTGCACCTGTTCCATAAGATAGCTGAATACCATTTCGTTTTCCACAATGTATACACACGTTCCGACAGGCTGTACTTCTGTAATACCCTTCAGATTTTCCATGGTAAGCACATACGGTTCCCCGCATCGGCAAAAGGCTTCATATGCTGGATGCCATATCTCCTGTTTTTTCAAACGAATTCCAAACGCATGTACCAGGGAAGAAATATTATCCGGCACAACTCCCACGCACTGCAGCAGTTCTCTCCATTGCATTCGGTACTGATAAATAAGAGGTTTCATCAATTGCCTCCAAGTAGTCCATCTTTTTTCCTTTCTTATTCTCTTTTATTTCAACTAATAAAAATTATATCATATCCTGCTATATATGATAAGTTTCTTTTGGTTAAAAACAGAAAAACCCCGGCCGCCTTACGGCGCCGGGGTCTCTTACGTTTGAGCACAAGTATCTTTCGATACAATTATATTTTATTTCCCGCAGTGCTTTCCTCGATTTCGCTTCGCTCCATCTCGGTCGGGCTGTCGCCCTATAAATTCTCCGACTAATGCCCTTGTGTGAGCAAGCTCCCACCGGTCATTACTCTCCGAATTTGCACTGCTCATAGATAACCGAAATTAGTCGATCAGAGTAGCAACACGGCCTGATCCAACGGTACGGCCACCCTCACGGATAGCGAAGGTAAGACCCTGATCCATAGCGATCGGGTGGATCAGTTCGATGGTCATCTCAACGTTATCGCCAGGCATGCACATCTCAGTTCCTTCCGGAAGAGTGATAACACCTGTTACGTCAGTTGTACGGAAGTAGAACTGCGGACGATAGTTGTTGAAGAATGGAGTATGACGGCCACCCTCGTCTTTTGTCAGAACGTATACCTGAGCGGTAAATTTGGTATGGCAGTGAACGGTACCTGGTTTAGCCAGAACCTGTCCTCTTTCGATCTCTGTTCTCTGAACACCACGAAGCAGAGCACCGATGTTATCACCAGCCTGAGCCTCATCGAGGAGTTTACGGAACATCTCGATACCAGTTACAACAGTTTTCTTGGTCTCTTCTTTCAGACCTGCGATTTCAACTTCCTCATTCAGATGAAGAACACCAGCCTCAACACGGCCAGTAGCAACAGTACCACGACCAGTGATGGTGAATACGTCCTCTACAGGCATGATGAAATCTTTATCAGTGTCACGCTGCGGATCCGGAATCCAGCTATCTACTGCATCCATAAGCTCCATGATTTTATCTCCCCATGGGCCAGCCGGATCTTCCAGAGCTTTCAGAGCAGAACCCTGGATGATCGGAGTGTCATCTCCCGGGAAGTCATACTCGTTCAGCAGCTCACGGATCTCCATGTCTACCAGCTCAAGCAGCTCTTCGTCGTCTACCATATCGCATTTGTTCATGAATACAACGATGTAAGGTACACCTACCTGACGGGACAGAAGGATGTGCTCTTTTGTCTGAGCCATAACACCGTCTGTAGCAGCTACTACAAGGATAGCTCCGTCCATCTGTGCAGCACCAGTGATCATGTTCTTTACATAGTCAGCATGGCCTGGGCAGTCAACGTGTGCATAGTGTCTTTTCTCTGTCTGATACTCAACGTGTGCAGTAGAGATTGTGATACCACGCTCTCTCTCTTCCGGAGCTTTATCGATATCTTCGAAGTTCTCAGCAGTGTTTCCTTCTACTCTGGTAGAAAGTACTTTTGTGATAGCTGCGGTCAGAGTTGTTTTACCATGGTCAACGTGGCCGATGGTACCAATGTTACAATGCGGTTTTGTTCTTTCAAATTTAGCTTTAGCCATTTTAAAATGTCCTCCTTAAAATTGCGCCCAGTGGGCTTTTTTGAGACTAAATTGGTGGCAGGAACCCACCTGAATCGTAAACCTGCTAAGTCTGATTATATTGCATTTCTGTCCTATTTGCAAGGGAAATCTTTGAAAAAGATATACATTCAGGCTGTGCAGCCGGTAAGGACTGCACAACCAGTACGGTTTCTCAAATTATTTTGCTTTTGCAGACAGAACTTTTTCCTGTACGTTTTTCGGAACCTGCTCGTATTTATCAAAGAACATGGAGTAGTTACCACGTCCCTGAGTTTTCGAACGAAGGTCTGTTGCGTAACCGAACATTTCAGCCAGCGGTACGAATCCACGGATCATCTTTCCGCCGCCGATGTCATCCATACCCTCGATACGACCACGACGGGAGTTGATATCACCGATAACATCACCCATGTAATCTTCCGGAGTGGAAACTTCGACTTTCATGATAGGCTCAAGAAGAACCGGAGCACCCTTCTGCATAGCTTCCTTGAATGCCAGAGAACCAGCAATGTGGAATGCCATCTCAGAAGAGTCGACCTCATGATAAGATCCGTCGTATACATTTGCATGAACGCCGACTACCGGGAAGCCTCCCAGGATACCGGCTTTCATAGCCTCTTCGATACCTTCGCCTACAGCCGGGATATACTCTTTCGGAATAGCTCCACCAACAACGGTAGACTCGAATTTGTAAATTTCTTCGCCGTTTGCATCCATAGGCTCGAATTTAACTTTACAGTGACCATACTGTCCACGTCCACCAGACTGTTTTGCATATTTGCTGTCGATGTCTGCCGGTTTGGTAATGGTCTCTTTGTATGCAACCTGCGGAGCACCTACGTTAGCCTCTACTTTGAACTCACGAAGCAGACGGTCAACGATGATTTCCAGATGCAGCTCACCCATACCAGCGATGATGGTCTGACCAGTTTCCTGATTGGTGTGTGCACGGAAGGTCGGATCCTCCTCAGCCAGTTTTGCAAGGGACTCGCCCAGTTTGCCCTGGCCTGCTTTTGTCTTAGGCTCGATAGCCAGCTCGATAACCGGCTCCGGGAACTCCATAGACTCAAGGATTACCGGATGCTGCTCGTCGCAGATGGTATCACCTGTGGTGGTGAACTTGAATCCGATTGCAGCTGCGATGTCACCGGAGTAAACTTTGTCCAGCTCCATACGTTTGTTTGCATGCATCTGAAGGATACGTCCAACACGCTCTTTTTTATCTTTTGTTGCATTCAGTACGTAAGAACCGGAGTTCATGGTTCCTGAATACACACGGAAGTATGCCAGCTTACCAACGAATGGGTCTGTCATAATCTTGAATGCCAGTGCGGAGAACGGCTCCTCATCGGAAGAATGTCTTACGATCGGGTTTCCGTCCAGATCGGTACCCTCGATTGGCGGGATATCGGTCGGAGCCGGCATGTACTCAAGGATCGCATCCAGGAGTTTCTGAACACCTTTGTTTCTGTATGCAGAACCGCAGCATACCGGTACAGCTGTACACTCACAGGTAGCTTTACGCAGAACTGCTTTCATCTCGTCTACAGACGGGATATCATCATCCAGATAACGCATCATCAGCTCATCATCCAGCTCGCAGATTTTCTCTACCAGCTCGGTGTGATACAGCTCAGCGTCTTCTTTCATATCTTCCGGGATATCAACGATGGAGATATCATCGCCCTTATCGTCGTTGTAGATGTAAGCTTTCATCTCGAACAGATCGATAATTCCCTTGAATTCATCTTCCTTACCAATTGGAAGCTGAAGGCAGATAGCATTTTTACCAAGTCTGGTCTTGATCTGATCTACAGCGTTGTAGAAGTCAGCACCAAGGATGTCCATCTTGTTGATGAATGCCATACGCGGTACGTTGTAGGTATCAGCCTGACGCCATACGTTCTCAGACTGAGGCTCCACACCACCTTTTGCACAGAACACGCCGACAGCGCCGTCCAGTACACGAAGAGAACGCTCTACCTCTACGGTAAAGTCAACGTGGCCTGGGGTATCAATGATGTTGATACGGTGCTCAAGAGCGCCCTGTTTCGGCTTGCAGTTCTCTTCCAGAGTCCAGTGGCAGGTTGTAGCAGCTGAAGTAATTGTGATACCACGCTCCTGCTCCTGTTCCATCCAGTCCATGGTAGCAGTTCCTTCGTGAGTATCACCAATCTTGTAGTTAACACCGGTATAGTACAGGATACGCTCGGTCAGGGTTGTTTTACCTGCATCGATGTGAGCCATAATACCAATGTTTCTGGTTCTCTCTAATGGATATTCTCTTCCAGCCAACGGATTTTCCTCCTCTTAGAATCTGTAGTGAGCAAATGCCTTGTTAGCCTCTGCCATCTTATGAACTTCTTCTTTCTTCTTCACAGAAGCACCTGTGTTGTTAGATGCATCCAGAATCTCGTTTGCCAGTCTGTCTTCCATGGTACGCTCGCCTCTCTTACGAGAATAAGCGGTCAGCCAACGAAGGCCAAGAGCCTGACGTCTGTCCGGTCTTACCTCGATCGGTACCTGATAAGTAGCACCACCGATACGTCTTGCTTTTACTTCAAGAACCGGCATGATATTGTTCATTGCTTCTTCAAATACTTCGATTGCTGGTTTTCCAGCTTTTTCTTCTACTTTAGCAAATGCGCCGTATACGATTTTCTGGGCAACGCCTCTCTTACCATCCAGCATGATGTTGTTGATCAGCTTGGTTACCACTTTGTTATTGTATAACGGATCTGCTAAAACATCTCTTTTCTGAGTATGTCCTTTACGTGGCACGTTACTTCCCTCCTTAACCATCATTCGATTAAATCATCGGTACTCACACTTATTTGCAGTATGTCCGCGCGTGTAAATTCTCTATAAATCCGCAGCCGTGGGGATTTATGGAATAACGCACAACATTTCGCTTTTTTTGTGATACTAGATATATCTCGAACTCGTTTTACTTAATTATTTCTTTTTCGGTCTCTTAGCACCGTATTTAGAACGGGCCTGTTTTCTGTTAGCAACACCTGCAGTATCAAGTGTACCACGGATGATGTGGTATCTGGTACCTGGCAGGTCCTTAACTCTTCCTCCACGGATCAGAACAACGCTGTGCTCCTGAAGGTTGTGACCTTCTCCTGGGATGTAACTTGTTACTTCGATTCCGTTGGAAAGACGAACTCTGGCGATTTTACGAAGAGCTGAGTTAGGTTTTTTCGGTGTAGCAGTTTTAACAGCTGTGCACACACCTCTCTTCTGAGGAGAAGACATATCTGTGGATTTCTTTCTCAGAGAATTGTAGCTTTTCTGCAGTGCCGGCGCGGTAGATTTCTTTACGGAAGTCTCACGGCCTTTTCTTACTAACTGGTTGAATGTTGGCATTCCATTTCACCTCCTGATAGATTTCTCCGTGTGTCCCACGGGGTTTCATACGGCTGCTTTAGTTCAACATAATTGCTTTGCAGCTTTTGCGCGCACAAAAAACAGTCTTTTACGCACGCTCGTTTATTATAGCGTCTGTCCTTTCAAAAGTCAAGGGGGAAATTCGCAAAAAATCGCGTATTTACGCGGCTTCTGCGGATTTCCCCCATTGATGCATTACTGTGCAAAAGTATTTTTTCTTCCTATTATAATCTCACCAGATTATTTTCTGACATTTTCTGTTTTTCGTTAAAGCGGACGGTTCCTGAAGGCCGGACACGCATCACACCGCTTCGGCTTTTCCTCGCTCTGTGCATTGCCCCAGAGGTCACGCGCTTTCTCTTCGGCACACCCTTTGCACCAGGGAAACATGCGGACATTGCTGATGTAAAAGTTCTCAAAGGTTGTCTCGTCGTTGTTGATGTCAAACTGCTGCTTTCTCGACAGCTCTTCTGTATGTTCTGCAATCCAGGCCTTCTGCCCTTCGGTCGCCGGATACCCCGGTCCGCCGAGGACGTAATCCATATCGGCATGGAGATTTTCCGGTTCGCCTGGTTTGTGGAATCCTACAAATAAAATATAACCGCGGCGCAAAAGCTCCTGGATCGGCTCGTCCGTCTGGCCGTCCGAACCTAAAATCGCCCGCGCGGTCTGCGCATGAAAATTTTCTGTTTTGGGATAGAATTTCCCAGTTGGTGCTAAAAATCCATCTGCCATTTTCTTTTCTCCCATGTTCTCATTTGCTGTATGCTTTTCTATACCATAACCGATTTTTTCAAAACAGGCAAGGTTTGTTTTACTAGATTTTTTTTTTTATCTGTGCTATACTTTTTCCCGTGCATTTATGCAATCGGATTTTCCCGTCTTTTTGCGGGTGTCCGGACTGGTTCGTGAACTTCCCAGTATAAAAAACCAAGTATCTCAAAATTTTCATCAAAGGAGATTGGAAAATGAATGCAAGAAAACTGATCATCGACTGTGATCCGGGCATCGACGATTCTCTCGCCCTGATGCTTGCCGCGGCTTCGAAAGAGCTGGATCTTGTCGGCATCACCACAGTCAGCGGAAATGTACCCGCTTCTATGGGCGCTAAAAATGCCCTCAAAATTCTTTCTATGATTGGAAAACCAGATGTCCCGGTTTATGTCGGCGAGGAGACGCCTCTGGTCCGCGACTACGTGGACGCGATGGACACCCACGGCATGGACGGTCTCGGCGAATCGGGCTGGCCGGATGCCGAAGGCCTTACGCCAAACAAGGACGCTGTTTCTTTCCTGATCGAAACCTTAAAAACAACCCCTGATGTTACCATTCTTGCCCTCGGACCGATGACGAACCTTGCAAAAGTCATCTCCCGCGCACCGGAGTGCCTGACAAACCTGACGGCTCTTGTCTCCATGGGCGGAAGCTATAAGAGCCATGGAAACTGCTCCCCGGTTGCCGAGTACAATTACTGGTGCGACCCGGATGCCGCAGCCGAAGTATTCCGCGCGTTTTCCGAGCTGCCGCAGCTTGCAGGCAAAAAGCTTCATATGATCGGGCTGGATGTCACACGAAAAATTGTCCTGACGCCGAATCTTGTGGAATATATGAAATGCGTAAATCCAGGAGTCGGAACCCGCATTGAGGAGCTGACGCGCTTCTACTTTGATTTCCACTGGAAACAGGAAAAGGTCATCGGATGCGTGATCAACGATCCGCTCGCGGCCGCTTATCTTGTGGATCCGTCGCTCTGCAGCGGTTTTGATGCGTATACGCAGGTAGAAACCGGAGGCCTCTGCATCGGACAGACGGTTGTGGATGCCATGAATTTTTATCAGAAAGCACCGAACAGCCACATTCTGACGCAGGTCGATGTGCGCCGTTTCTTCCTGATGTTCTTTGAGCGCGTTCTCGGCGTGCCGCAGGAGGAATCCGCACCGGTTCTCGACCAGATTCTCACCGCACCGCCGGTCTTCCCACATGAGACGATGTTTCAGAAGGGAGGCGAGGCATGATGAATACTAACCGTACGTTAAAACTCACGACACTCGCGCTCTGCGGTGTCATCAATATTCTCGGCGGTACCATTGCTCTGCTGCTGCGTCTTCCGGTTTATCTGGACTCCATCGGAACAGTTCTGGCAGCCGCTCTGTTCGGACCTGCTGCAGGCCTCGTTCCGGGACTGATCTCCGGACTCATTTCCGGCATGACGAGTGATGTCTATGCGTTTTACTATATTCCGGTGCAGCTTGTCATCGGTCTCGTTGCCGGCCTTGTATTCCGCAGACTCCGCCCGTCCCATACGGCAGGATCCCGCAGCGAGAGTCTTTCCCTCCGCTCCATGGGCTGGAAGCTGTTTCCGGCAGCGCTTGTGATCTCACTTCCGGGTACTGTGGTAAGTTCCACAATCACCGCGGTTGTTTTCGGTGGAATTACTTCCTCCGGCTCCACTGTGCTGGTGCAGCTGCTTCACAGCCTCGGTATGAATCTGACTCTCTCTGTCTGCGTTGTACAGGCCATGACAGACTTTGTGGATCGAATGATTGTCCTTGCAGTCGTCCTCGTGATTCTGCCCCCCGTTTCTTCTGCTTTCGGCAGTCTTTCTATGAGAAGCAGAAAATAATCTGTGCCAATAGCACAAATAATCCTGCAAAAAATTCACTTTCTTTTTTGCAGGATTCTCATATTTTGGCATAACAAGAACTCCGGAAAAAAGGGGAGGCTGCATCAGGAGCCATCCCTTTTCCGGAGTTTTTTATTTCTTCTTTAATAAAATCATTCACATGCGCGGATCCATACCTGCATTTCGCCCTCACCTCGGTTGTTCCACATATAATATGGAATCAGCTTCAGTTTCGTCTTTTCCTCTTCCTCTTTCTGATACAGATGATACAGCGGCTGTTTTTCCGCATCGCCCAGCTTCATGCGACGTCCCTCGGCCGTTACGCACACAAAGTGCTCGCCCAGCTCATCGGCTGCTTCTGCGGTTTTTTCACCATTCACACAGAGTTTTGTCAAATGCAGATTCTTTCCGTTGTCTGCTTCTTCCATACAGTAAACAACCGGTCCTCGTTTTACGGCAACACGGCCGGCGTCCTCGCGTACAAGCGGATTGGATGCCAAAAACTGGATTTCCATCGGGAAGTTCAGGCGGATCGTCTCACCCTTCGCCCATACTTTTGTCACATACAGATACCCGTCTTTTTCTTCCAATTCTGCGCCTTTTGGAATCTCTTTTTCATAAGAAGCACACCATCCCGGGATGCGGAATGCAAAGGTGTACGGCTCTTTGGTATCGCTCTCGCAGGTCACGGAAACATGGCCGTCCCACGGGAATTCGGAAGTGATGGATGCTTTTACTTTTTCTCCTTCCACTGTTCCACCCATGTACAAGTGGACAAACAGGGTTGTGTCGTTTTCCGTGTATGCGTAAGATGCAACTGAGCTTACCGTTCTTGCCAGGTTCGGAGGGCAACAGGCACAGCCGAACCATTTCTGGCGGATCGGTTTTACATGGAATTTCCGCTCATCCTTGTGGCATGCCTCCGGCAGTACCTCCAGCGGATTGGCATAGAAGAAGCTCTTTCCGTCGAGCGCCATTCCGGAGAGAACGCCATTGTAGAGGGCTAATTCCATCACATCCGCGTACTCTGCTTTTGCCTGAATCTCCAGCATGCGGCGAGCAAAGAACACAAGACCGATGGATGCACAGGTCTCTGCGTAAGCGGTATCGTTTGGCAGGTCATAGTTGAAAGAGAATGCCTCTCCTATATGAGTGGCACCGATTCCGCCGGTGACGTACATTTTCTGATGCACCATGTTGTTCCAGAGAGTTTCACAGGCTTTCAGCAGGCTCTCATCCTGCGTTGCCCTTGCCACATCCGCCATGCCGGAATAGAGATATACGGCGCGTACGGAGTGCCCCTGCACCTCATCCTGCTGACGCACCGGGCGGTTTGCCTGATTGTAGCTATATCGTTCCTCGCCCTCCGGGCAGGTCAGACCGCGCTCGATATCGTAATAGTATGGTTTTGTTCCGCGCTCGTCGATGAAGTATTTTGCAAGATCGAGATACTTCTGCTCGCCGGTCAGATCATAGAGACGCATCAGAGCCATCTCTGCAATTTCGTGACCAGGATAACCTGCTTTTTTCCCCTCGCCGTGACCAAGTTTGCTGGCAATAAAGTCCGCGAAACGCTCTGCTGCTTTTAAGAGACGGTCTTTTCCGGTCGCCTGATAATAGGCTACGGCGCCTTCCGTCAGATGACCGAAGCAGTACAGCTCATGGTTGTCCTTAAGGTTTGTAAAAATCATATCCTGATCGTTGATCAGATAGTAGGTATCGAGGTATCCGTCTTCTCTCTGTGCTGCGCAGACAGCTTCAATTGCTTCATCTGCCGTTTTTTCCAGCTCCGGATCGGGATGCTGTGTCAGGGAGTACGCAACTGCCTCCACCCATTTGGTAAAATCGGTATCCTGGAACAGGAAGCCATAAAATCTTCCGTCCATTTTGCCATCCTTCGGCAGTGTCTCAAAAGTATCCAGCGGATATTTGATCTGAACAAATTTGTCTCCTTTTGCTTTCCGCTCTTTTTCAACTTCACCGGCGCGGCGGTAGTTCCGCATACAGAAGCTCGGTGCTGCTTCCGGAACATTGTCATTTAAGGCATTCCACTGATACGGAATTACTTCGGTGCGGACAAGCTCCATCTCTTTTTTCCAGAATGCATCAGTAACCTGGACTTTTGCCAGGGATAATGGTTTGCTGAAGTTTTTCTGATCCATTTTTTCGGTCTCCTTTTTCGTTGTCTTCCGCCGCCTCCTGGTTTGAAAAAGATATTTTCCTTGCTTTCAGGGATGGGAAGCGTTACACTTCTTTTGACGGCTGTTTTCCTGTTTTTCTATAGTTTTATTTTAGCAAAACGGACCTCCGTTTAAAATATAAGAATGTTTGAAAAGGTTTGAAAAAGTCATATGATCTCTGTTTTATTTCCAGATGCCGCCTGTTTTACCTACGACCTCTGCGGCAAATTCCAGTCCCCGTCCCCGGAGTGGATGCACCTGACACGGAATCTCGTCAATTTTGAACTGATGGTTGTGACGGAAGGAACGCTTTTTATCGCGGACGAACGCCGCTCTTACGAGGTTCACCCCGGCGAATATCTTCTTTTGCCGCCGACCGTCCATCAGCATGGCTCGAAAAAGGGAAGCTGCTCTTTCTACTGGCTCCATTTTATCCCGGGTATCCCCTCCGCACCGATCGTCGCTCCTTCTGACCCGACCGCCGGATCGGTTCTGGATGAGTTTCATGCTGCACCGCCATCCTCCTACCGCCTTGAGGACCTCGCTCCCGCCCAGCTTCCATCCAACTACCCCGAAACGTTATGCATCCCGCTCCAGAGAACGCTTTCCTCCCCGAACCGCGTCATCATCCTCATGAAGCAGCTCCAGGACACTTCCCTGCGTTTCCACAACACGTTCCTCAACAACAGCCTGACTGCCGCTGTTCTCGGCGAAATCAACTGTCAGAGTCCCTTCTACCGCACCTACACTTCCGAAACGCAGCGGACGCAGATCCTGCAGGACATCATCAGCTACATCCAGTACCACAGCAGCGAGTCCCTCAAAGTCACCGAACTCGCCCGTTATTTCGGCTACAACGACAAATACCTCTCCTCCCTCTTCCACGAGGGCACCGGGATGACGTTAAAACAATTCATCCTGAAATCCAAAATGGACAGCGCTATGGCCGAGCTGACGGACACAAATCACACGGTCTCTCAGATTGCCTATAACGTTGGATTTCAGGATGCGCATAATTTTTCCACGGCTTTCCGAAAACTCACCGGGATGACGCCGGGACAGTACCGGAAGAGTTATGGGAACCGGAAACTTTCTTTTGAATAGGACGGGAGGATACGACCCCCAGGCACCGCGGGGGGCGGACGCTCCGCTGCGCCTAGGGACCCATCTACGTTTTGGCGGACGGAAGTGATTTACTCAATGGATGGATTCACTTATTCTTTAGAAATTTACTGTTTCTTTTAGAAAATAGACATACTTTGCTCACATTTCTTCACTATACTATATCTCAGATAGTTGATGAACCATTCAAAACTATCTCCCCCCTCATTATGAAAGAGCAGCCCGCATATCCGCGGGCTGTTCTTATTTTTTGTCTTTTTGCACCCCACCTAACGTAAATGCCGCCTGCGGTCGGGGAAAATATCCCGACCGCAGGCGGCCTCACAATCTACCGTGGAATCACATTACTCTTCCGCAGCTTCAATTGCTGCAGTCTCGATAATAAATTTCACGCTTCCATCCATTCCATTTGCCTTACCACTGTAAGAAGTATAAGCACATTTATCCGAATTCAGCGCCTGAATCCGATCCAGTACATCTCCCAGATCATCCTCAAAGGTACTCTTCAGCTTGCTGGTACCCTCTTCTTCAAACTTCTTCGTACCGTCAGCCAGTTCTTTCGCCCCATCGGACAGCTCGTCAATACCATCAACAACCTTGCTGCTTCCCGATTTCAGATCAGAAGCTCCGCTTGCCAGAGAAGAAGTTCCATTTGCCAGTGTAGAAGCTCCGCTCGCCAGCGTAGATGCTCCGCTTGCCAGCGTAGAAGCTCCGCTGTTCAGTTCAGAAGCTCCGCTTGCCAGGGAAGAAGTTCCATTTGCCAGTGTGGAGGCTCCGCTTGCCAGCTGGGATGCTCCGCCTGCTACCTGAGAAGCACCGCTTCTTAAGCTTCCGCTGTTTGCAGAAAGTTTTGCAGATCCATCGCTTAACTGGCTTCCCAGCTGTCCAAGACCTGCGGTCAGCTGTGTCGTGCCGCCCTGCAGAGTCGTAACACCCTCAACCAGAGCCGGTGCATTTGCTTTCAGCTGGCTTGCGCCGGAAAGCAGCGTATCATTGTAAGCACTCAGCTGAGTAAATCCTGCGTTCAATGCATTGATGCCTGCTGTTGCTTTTGCAAAACTCTCATTTGTGCTGCTGTACAGCTGGCTCACACCTGCGGACAGAGTATCGATGCCCTTGTACAGAGTGCTTCCGCCTGCATCAAGCTGTGCCACACCTGCGGTCAGTTTCTGCATTGCACCAAGATTCTGCTCAACAACTGCTTTATTATCGGTGATGGTCTGCATCTGTTTCTTCATGGTCTCAAGCTGCGGCATCAGAGCTGCAACCGTCTTCTGCAGATCACTGTATCGGCTCTTGATGTCGCTCATCTTCTGCTGCATTGCTGCAAGACCGGAGAGATCCGGGCGCTCGATTTCGAAGTTCAGTTCCGGAAGGGTAATCTGCGGAGCTGTAACCGGAGTAACCGAAACGGTTCCGGCGGAAGCGGAAACGCTGACACTTCCGATCTGGTTTCTTGCTTTACTTAAGGAATCGGCAAGCTCTGTATTTCCAGCGCTCTTAGCTGCGGAAATCTGTGCATCCAGTGTAGCTGCTGCTGCAGAGAGCTGATCATTTGCCTGTTTTGCTGCATCGGCGGATGCCTGGCTTGCTGCTGTATCAGCTGCGCTCTGTGCTGCTGCTGTTGCTTCCTGGTTCAGCTGTGCTGCTGCTCCGTCTGCCCATGCCTGAACCTGTGCTGCCATCTGGGTTCCCATCTGCGTTGCCTGATTCGTGATCTGTGCCTCCAGACCGCTTAAGTAGCTCTCAAGTCCTTTGGACAGCGTATCCATCTGGCTCATCAGCTCGTTGCCGTTTGTCATCATGCTGTTGACAGATCCTGCGATTGTGGTGTTCAGAACCCCGGAGAGTGCCTCGGTCTCGGAGATCAGGGTAGAACCGGTGCTGGTCATACCGTCTACCATCGTCAGAAGGCTCTGTACATCGGTGCTCTGCAGCTGCTCGTTCAAACTGGTCAGTCCTTCGGAGAGTTGTTTTGCTCCTGCTAAAATATCATTCTCATCTTTTCCGTCGAGTGCTGCGTTCAGTGTTGCGATTGCACTGTTTACCTCGGTCAGGCCGTCTGCCAGAGGCTGAAGCTGCTCAGCGCCTGCTGCAAGCTGTTTCTCGCCTGCTACATAAGAAGCAACGCCGTCGGACAGCTGTGTTGTTCCGTCGGTGTACTGTTTTACGCCTGCAACGACTTTATTCACACCGTTTACATACTCGGTTACGCTTCCAGTCAGCACACCGTTCTTTCCAAGATACGTCTGGATTGCTTTATTCAGGGTATCAGCGCCCTCGGTGTAGGAGTTTACGCCGCTTGCCAGGGAAGAAGCTCCGCTGCTTAAGGTGGATGCTCCGTTGGACAGGGTAGCTGCTCCGCTGTTTAAGGTAGAAGCTCCGCTGTTCAGAGTAGAAGTTCCGTTTGCCAGAGTCGATGCTCCGCTTGCCAGTGTGCCGGCTCCGCTTGCCAGTGTGCCGGCTCCGCTGTTCAGCTCGTCAGCGCCGTCTTTTAACGTTCCGATACCGTCATCCAGCTCTTTGTAGCTGTCTTTTAAAGTATCCACACCATCGGAGAGTGCCTTGGAACCGTCAACCAGTTCCATTGCAGCATCCTCAAGATCACTCAGTGCATCCTTCAGATCATCGTATCCGGTGATGTTGTCGGTATCGATGGTGTCGAGAACATCGTCAAGTGCAACGGTGAAGGTAGAATCCAGAGAGAAGTTCTCCACATCTGCAGTGATCTCCAGGCTTTCCGGCAGTTCGAAATCGCTGTCACCGGATACCAGATCTTCAAGGGAATCGGAATTTAATCCCAGGCTTTCCTGCAGGCCCGGCATACCAAATCCGATTACGATGTTTCTGCTTCCATCGGAAATGACTTTACCATTGTCGATCTTGACATTGGAGAAAGTATCCTGCGGAAGAATCATTCCGGTCATCAGGACGAATGGGGTGTACATCGTCTCTTTCTTGCCATTGATGTCAACCGTTGTCTTTGTGTTGTTTGTATAGTCAACTTTGATTTTCAGTTTTCCGCTCTTTCCGGCCAGGTCATCCGGTTTGATTTCCTTGCCGTCCAGATAATAGGTGAACTTCACGGAAACCGGAGGCTCTTTTGTGGTTGTTCCCTGATAATAGATATCCTCGCCGTCTGTCTGCCAGGTCAGCTCGTTTCCGCTCTGGGTGAACTCCTCGTCGCCCTTTACGTTTTTGATGTCCTTCAGTTCACTCTCATCTTTCAGGTTCTTTTCCGTTCCTGCGTTCTTCAGCCAGTTGGATACGGTGATCTGATCTTCCGATCCGTCTGCATTTGCATTTACATATACGGTTTCTTCTTTGGAAACCGCTGCGTCCTCTCCTGTCGCTGCATAAACCGGAGCAGCTCCCATAACAGCAGCCATACCAACAGCAAGACCAGACATCATCTGTTTTCTCAGTTTTCTGTTTCTATTCATTGTGATAAACTTCCTTTCTGTGGTTTTTATAATGGTTTTTTATGATGAAATCCAGGATCATAAGAGAAGTAAAACCCGCTCGGAGTAAGATACTGCGGGATACTGTTTCCCTCAGATCGAGGATGTTTTTCCTATGCCTTTCAATCATCTAATGTTATAACGCAAAAATGACTCTTAGTCAACATTAAATACTGCACAAAATTGACGATCGGTCATTTTTTTCTTCGTGCATAGTCACAAAAATGAGAAAATTAGTCATTTTCCCTTTGACAGTTTCCATGTATTCTAACTATAATTGTAGTTAAGTAAATGACACATGATGTGATATTTTTCAGGAAAGGAGACTCTCTGTGGGAAAAATTGACAACAACAAACAAATGAAACGTGAGTCCCTTCTGGACTCTGCTTTCTCACTTTTTATCAACAACGGCTTCAGTAAAACATCCATTTCGGATATCGTGAATAACGCCGGCGTTGCAAAAGGTACCTTCTATCTTTATTTCAAAGATAAGTACGATATTCGGAATCATCTGATTGCACATAAGGCGAGTCAGGTATTTCAGGCCGCCTACTCAGATCTGCTGCGCCACCCGGATATCCATGATTTTGAAGAGCAGGTGCTTTTTATCACCGACAATATCCTCGACCAGTTTGCCGCCAACCACAGCCTCGTGACGCTGATTTCCAAGCATCTGAGCTGGGGATTCTTCAAAAACTCTCTTACCTTTGCTCCGTTTGCCGACACGCCGGCCATCTACACCATCTATGAATCTCTGCTCTCTCATGCAGCATATACGTATCGCTCACCGGAGCTGATGTTCTATATGATTCTGGAGCTTGTAAGCGGTACAAGCTACAATGCTATCCTGTACCAGCAGCCGGTTGCGCTTGAAGAACTAAAGCCGGAGCTCTACGCTGCCATTCGGGGCATTTTCAAGCAGTTCCGAATCCGGAAGAAACGGAAAACCACGGAAAATGCAGGCGCGAATCCCGACTCACTGCTCTCGTAAACAAGAAAGAATCCTGCTTTGCAGGATTCTCCGCCTGCGGCGGGTCGCTTCAGCGACATAATTCCCGTCCGCCGCAGTGCGATCCTGCCCGGAGGGCTTTTTTAATTTACAGGAAAATTCAACGAAGTTTCCTGTAAATCAAAAAAATACTTTCGCGGAATCTTTTCAAAAGAAACCACGAAAGTATTTTTTATTTTTCTCTTTGCCTATACCTGCTGTTCCAGATACTCACCAATCCGCTGTTCCATCACAGGCACCAGCCACTCGGCATAGCCGGCCTTCATCGGATGAATCGGATCCTGAAGATACAGTTTTCGTTTTTCCGGGGAAACACGGTTGATTCGTTCGTCATTCCAGAAATCGATCACACCGATCTGCCATTTTTCCTGAATTTTCAGAAGCGCCTCTACCATCTTCGCGTACGGCTCGGAATCATACTGTGGATTCGTATAGAACATCACCGGGCAATGCCACGTTTCTTTTGCATATGCAATGATATACTCAATCGCGCCGCAGACAGTTTCGACATCGAAGCTCTCCAGATCGCAGGATTCCGAAATTTCACCGAGCGGGCTGTTGCGTGTTGCATCGTTCGTGGACAGCTGGCAGATAAAAAGATCCACCTGTTGCTTTGGATCAAGCCTGTCGCGCATACGCTCGATGTAGGAATCCTCACCATTATCAATCAGCGTGGTTCCGTTGACCGCTTCTTTGATGCAGGTACAGCTGTCTTTCTTCGCTATGTACTCCGCAAACGAATTGTTGTGGGCAGCAAAGCCCTTCGTCACGGAGGATCCCAAAAATACAACTGTTTTTCCTTTTAACGGACTTGTTTTTTTAAACGGAATACGGGAAACATCGTATCGGACGGAATTTCCCTTTTTAAAATAACCTGTTTTCTTATTCATGCTATATATGCCGCCCACAGCTAAGGCTGCGCCTCCTGCGGCCAGGATTCCGGCTATTATTTTTGCATCCATCGCAAAACCTCCATTATCTGAGTCAATACCACTTCGCAGATCCTGTCGGATCTTTTTTTCGAATACCCCTATCTTACATCATTTTTCTGAAAATGCAAGTAAACTTTGTTGTCGATTTTGTTCCGATTTTGTTAACAAAATACGGATTTTCTGTGTTCTGGTCGAATTCTGATCGATTCCGGCGATTTTTTTATTCTCTTTTCCTCAAAAACCATTGACTTTCAAGTGCACTTAAATGATATATTAAAAGCAACGTAATTACTATTCTTTCTGTACTTCCAGAGTCCTTCCACGCCTGCTTTACGAAAACCTCTGCGAATACAGAAGCATTGCAAAGGAGAAAATTCTACTATGAAAGAAACAATTTTAGGCAATCACCTGCGAAAAGTTCCTTCCATTGCAGTCGGATGCATGCGGCTTTCCGAAAAATCGAAGGACGAGATGAATCATTTTATCCACTCCGCGCTGGAGCAGGGCGCATATTTCTTTGATCACGCGGATATCTACGGCGGCGGCATGAGCGAGACTGTGTTCGGTGAGGCATTTTCCGGCGATCCGTCCCTGAAACGGGAGGATATTTTTCTCCAGTCCAAATGCGGCATCCGCCAGGGCTGCTATGATCTGTCGAAAGACCACATCCTGGAATCTGTCGATGGTATTTTAAAACGTCTGCAGACGGATTACCTCGATCTTTTGCTGCTCCACCGGCCGGATGCGCTCGTAGAACCAGAAGATGTAGCTGCCGCCTTTGATGTTCTGTTTGAGAGCGGAAAGGTCCGCCATTTCGGTGTTTCCAACCACAAGCCGATGCAGATTGCACTGCTGCAGAAATATGTCCGCCAGCCACTCGTTGCCAATCAGGTACAGTTCAGCATTCCGGTTTCCAACCTTGTTGCAAATGGCATGGAAGTGAACATGGAAACACCGGGTTCGGTTGACCACGATGGCAGTCTGCTCGATTACTGCCGTCTGCACGATATTACCCTGCAGGCATGGTCTCCGTTCCAGATGCCATCATGGAAAGGATGTTTTCTTGGAAGCGACGAGTACCCGGAACTGAACCGGAAAATCCGTGCACTGGCCGAAAAATACAGCGTCAGTGATACCACGATTGCGGCAGCGTGGATTCTGCGCCACCCGGCAAATATGCAGCTTGTCACAGGTACGGCAAGCGAAAACCGCCTGAAAGAGATTATCGCGGCATGTGCTATTACGCTGACGCGGGAAGAATGGTATGAGCTGTACCTGGCGGCAGGCCATCCGCTTCCGTAAGTTTTTCTGTCCGCCTGCCCATATGCGGAACAAGGCTAAAATCCCCTTTTCGGATCCGTGATTGATTTATAACATCGGAAAAGCATTCCTTTGGATCTTATCGATCTTCTGGAATGCTTTTCCCTTTTCCTTTTCTTTTTTCATGCAGCTATCTGCAATCCGCATTGGCTGCCTGCCCATAACCAAATAACTGCTCCGCAGTTTATCAGAAGAAGCTTGCATTCCTCCTGATACAGGCAAGTCCCCAACCACTGCTTATTACTTTTCGTACTCGAAGCAGGTGACTTACTTGATTCGGTTAAATCAGATCTCTCCCACCAGATATCCCTGTTTTCCGTTGCGCAGGAAGATCGGCAGTGTTTCGATCGGCGCCTCGATTTCGTAGGCTTTTCCGCCCTCATAAACATCACCGGTATTTGCCAGCGTCCAGGACGCACCGGCCGGCAGATAAACGGTACGGCTCGTTGCTTTTGCCCGGACAATCGGTGCTACAAGGATGTCGGAGCCGAACATGTAAGCATCGGAGATGTCCCAGCATGCTGCATCTTCCGGGAACTCATAGAACATCGTTCTCATGACCGGTGTTCCTTTTTCGTGTGCTTCTGCCATCAGGCTTCTCGTGTAATCGCGCATTTTTTCGCGGACACCGATGAATTTTGTCAGGATTTCATAATTTTTCTCTCCGAAGCTCCATACCTCGTTGTCAGCTCCGGTTCCCTCACGCACTTCGCCAGCCTTGTTGATGATTTCTTCTCTCGGTCCTCGGTTTCCGTGAATACGCATAACCGGGCAGAAGGTACCAAACTGGAACCAACGCACAAGCAGCTCCTGGAAGTCCGGATCTTCGGTCACACCGCCGTGGAATCCGCCGATATCGGTTGTCCACCACGGAATGCCGCACAATCCCATATGAAGGCCTGCGCAGATCTGTTTGCGGAAGTCCTCGTAGGTTGAGAAAATATCGCCGGACCACACAAGGGCTCCGTATTTCTGGCTTCCGAGCCATGCACAGCGGACGAGGTTGACGATATCCTCCTGGCCGCTCTCTTTCTGGCCCTCGTAGAACATACGGGAATACTCTCTTGGATAAATATTTCCGATCTCTTCCACCGGGCCTGCGGCGTAGCGGTAGCACTCGTACTCATAGGTTGAAAACTCCGGTTCAGCCTCATCGAGCCAGAAGGTGCGGATGCCGAGATCTGCATAATTTTTCTTTACTTTCTCCCATACATACTTTCTTGTTCTCGGATTTGTTGCATCCAGGAAGACATTATTTCCATGGAACAGCATCTGTACATCAACACCTGCGTTGCTCTTCACGAGGAGTCCCTGCTGTTTCATTTCTTCGTAATTCTCGCTTCTCCAGTCGATCTGCGGCCAGATGGAAACCATCGTCTCGATGCCCATCTCATGCAGCTCATCGATCATTGCTTTCGGATCCGGGAAATATTCTTCATCAAAACGATAATCACCGCATCTTGGCCAGTGATAATAGTCGATGACAAAGACATCCAGCGGAATGCCGCGTTTTTTGTACTCGCGTGCCACATTCAGTACCTGCTCCTGATTGTAGTAGCGCAGTTTGCACTGCCAGAAGCCAAGGCCGTACTCCGGCATCATCGGAACTTTACCAATGGCATCTGCAAAGTGCTCTTCAATTTCTGCCGGGGTATCGCCTGCGGTTACCCAGTAGTCGAGCTGCTTTGTGGTGCGTGCCAGCCATTCCGTTGTGTTCGTTCCGAAATGAACCTCACCGACCGCTGCATTGTGCCACAGGAAGCCGTAGCCAAGGCTCGATACATAAAACGGAATGCTCGCCTGCGAATTACGGTGCGCCAGTTCCAGGTTGCATCCCTTCAGGTTCATTCGCTCCTGCTGATACTGTCCCATACCGTAAATCTTCTCATCCGGGTTGGAATCGAAGGATACTTTCAGCTGATAAGCGCCGCCCTTCAATGCACGGTAATCGTGTGCGCGCAGGCAGAGCGCTCCGCCGTTCGCGATCTCGGAGAGCAGCACCTCGCCCTTCTGATTTAAGAACGTAATCCGCAGCTTCTGTCCCCACGGCTGAACCTCGAGAACCGCCTGGATTTTACCGTTTTTGATCGTCGCTTTCCGTTCATCCACCAGCTCAATTTCCGCTTCCACCGGTTCCGGATCAAGCAGTGCAATGCTTCCCTCTTCTATCTCCGAAAGAAGTGTACCTCTCACCCGAAGACTGTCCTTCTGCCACGGCTCCACCCGGACCGTCTCCCCATCCTGCCGGAAAATCAGCGCATTTCCCTGTTTTTCAAAATACTGCATAAAAACCTCCCTTTCCAGAACCCGCCGTTCCAAACGCATGCATGGGCTCTGCTCTTTTCGTTTGCTTTCTACTTAGCATTATACTAACATTTCCGGCAGAATACTTGATCTTAATTTTCATGTTCTAACACTATTTTGATCTTTTTCAATTATTTCCCATTGAAATAAAGCTCTTTCTTAAGGAATCGGAATTCGCCTTTCCCCTGCGTCCGTTTTTCAACGCAAAGAACCCCCGGAGCCATTACAGCCCCGGGGGTTCTCATTCTTTCATTTATTATGCAAGCTTCAAAGTATTAACCTTAACTCCAGGTCCCATAGTAGGAGCCAGAGTAACGCTCTTCAGGTACTGTCCCTTCAGAGTAGCCGGTTTTGCTTTGTTGATTGCACCGATCAGCGTCTGGAAGTTGTCGCTTAACTGCTCCTCAGTAAAAGAAGCTTTTCCGATTGGCACGTGGATAATGTTTGTTTTGTCAAGACGATACTCAATCTTACCTGCCTTGATCTCTTTAACGGCTTTGGTAACATCCATAGTTACGGTACCAGCCTTCGGGTTTGGCATTAAACCTTTCGGTCCAAGTACACGGCCCAGACGACCAACAACACCCATCATATCCGGTGTAGCAACAACAACGTCGTAATCAAACCAGCCATCGTTCTGGATTCTCGGGATCAGCTCCTCAGCTCCAACGAACTCTGCACCTGCTGCAACAGCCTCATCAGCTTTTGCGCCTTTAGCGAAAACAAGGACACGAACCTGTTTTCCGGTACCGTGCGGCAGAACAACTGCTCCACGGATCTGCTGGTCTGCGTGACGTCCGTCACAACCAGTTTTGATGTGAACTTCGATTGTCTCGTCAAATTTAGCAGTAGCTAATTTCTTAACTGTGGAAATAGCATCTGCCGGATCGTACTGAATGCTACGATCAACTGCTTTTGCAGCCTCTAAATATTTCTTACCATGTTTCATTGTCTAATAACCTCCTGGTGGTAGTTGCGGGAATCTCCCTCCCACGTCAATACGAGAAGATGTAAACTCTTCTTCTAAATTAGTCCTCTACAACGATACCCATACTTCTTGCGGTACCTGCGATCATGCTCATAGCTGCCTCAACAGTTGCTGCATTCAGGTCTGGCATCTTCATCTCTGCGATCTCACGAACTTTGTCCTTAGAGATAGTAGCAACTTTCGTTTTGTTCGGAACGCCGGAACCAGATTTCAGGTTGCAGGCTTTCTTAAGCAGAACTGCTGCCGGAGGAGTTTTGGTTATGAAGCTGAAACTTCTGTCTGCATATACAGTGATAACTACAGGGATGATCAGGTCTCCCTTATCTGCTGTTCTTGCGTTGAACTCTTTGGTAAACTGTACGATGTTTACTCCGTGCTGTCCAAGTGCAGGTCCAACCGGTGGTGCTGGTGTTGCTTTACCAGCAGGAATCTGTAATTTGATATATCCTGTAACTTTCTTTGCCATTTTACGGCACCTCCTAAATAAATGTGGTAATTGCGGGAATTTCCCTCCCACGAAACGCCCCTGGGGCATTTCTTACATCTTCTTGACTTCTGCGAAACTTATTTCTACCGGCGTTTCGCGGCCGAACAGCTCAACATTGATGGTAACCATCTGTTTTGTATCGTTGATACTCTGAATCAGTCCGGTTGTATCCTTCCATGCGCCGCCTGTTACAACGACTGCATCGCCGACTTCAAGGTCAAGCTCAACCTTTTCCTCACCACCGGTGATTCCAAGGTTCACCATTTCCTCATCCGTAAGCGGTACCGGCTTGGATCCCGGTCCTACGAAGCCCGTAACACCTCTGGTATTGCGGACAACATACCAGGTATCGTCGTTCATGATCATGTTGATCAGAACGTAGCCCGGAAACAATTTCCGGAGTACCTGTTTCTTGGTTCCGTTCTTGACTTCAACAACTTCTTCCATAGGAACACGTACTTCCAAAATCTGATCCTCAAGATGACGGTTCTCAATTGTTTTCTCAATATTGGCTTTTACTTTGTTTTCATAGCCCGAATAGGTGTGGACTACATACCAGTTTACTTCTGACATTCTGACACCTTTATCCTTATTTGATCAATAAATTGACGAACTCGATTACAGCGCTGTCAACCAGGGTGATTAACCCGCAGGTTACTGCAGAGATCGCTACGACTGCAACGGTCTGCTTGCCCAGCGTTTTGTTGTCAACCCAGATGATTTTTCTGAACTCTGCTTTCAAGCCCTTGAACCAGCTCTTTTTGGATGCTTTTTTTTCAGTTTCTGCCATTGGATCACCTCTTACCAAAGATTATTTGGTTTCTTTGTGCATTGTGTGCTTTTTGCAGAATCTGCAGTACTTCTTTGTCTCCATTCTCTCAGGATGGTTCTTTTTCTCTTTTGTCATGTTGTAATTACGCTGTTTGCATTCAGTACATGCCAATGTGATTTTTACGCGCACGACTTCCACCTCCACTGTGTATTTGCGTTATCGCTTGTGATCCTTGCGGATCAGCGGCGGTCTCTTCATTTCTGCCCTGTTTTTGCTGCTCGTACTTCAGCAATTTCAGGCATAAAAAAAAGACCTTCTTCCATGTCGCTGGTTTATTGTAGCACAGGAACTGCCTGTTGTCAACAAAATTCACCAAAGTACGCTGAGATTTTTTATCAGGATCGTATCGTTCACCGGTGTCCGGCGAACTGTAACACCCTGTTTGTTCGAGGCGGTTCCGGACAGGAAATGATTCTGCGCGCAATTTTTCCTGCGCGCAGAACCATTCTCTTATTCTTTCCCTTAAAAAGCCTTACGCATCCGATCTGGAATACGCGTTTTTCATCTGGTTGCTGAGTTCAAAGAGTACCTTGTGCAGTGTTGCACCCGTCTCTTTTTTCAGCATTTCAGCCATTTTGTTGTTTGCTTCTTCTCTCAATTGTGTCTGTTTTGTTTCGTCTGTCTCCCCTGCAAGCAGCGCATCGTACTGATGGATCAGTGCATGGCCTTTTGCCATCACCTTTTCCTGATACCGTTCAATGTGGAAGATAGAAGACTTATAGGACGCATCTGCCATTGCTGCTATCATGCGGCTTGCCCAGTAGAAATTATCTGTGGAAACCTCTCCCGTTGTGTTGGAAAGATACTCCGGTGTTGTCGTCACATCGGTGTAGAACGGAACCAGCACATTGAACGCATTCGACGCAAATGCGATCCACTGCAGAATGCCGTTGTCTCCTTTGTGATCCGGGCGCATCTGGATGACAGAAAGGAAATCGGTCCGGTTGACACCGATGGAGCGGTATGCCCCCTTCCACGATTTCTCGCCGTATGCGGCATACGGGTCGTACGGTGTTCCCTGATAGTGGGAAGACAGTACGTATTTCACATCCTCTACGGTGATCTTCTTCTCCGGAACCATCATCCACGGAATATCGTCAGATACCGGTGTGTAATCGGCATCCGGTCCGTCCCATTTTTTCGTGTGCGGGTTCAGACAGCGCTCCATGAACCAGGCACGCGGTGTATTGTAAACGTGATCGGAATCATCGTGGCTTCCGAAAGCATCGCGAGGATTAAAATTTCCATCCATAGAAAGATCCAGATGATATGTTTCAATAAATTCTTTCAAGTCTGCTGAGCACATATATTCCTTCTGTTCGCCGAGTGCATCCTCCAGATCAAAATGGTCGATGCCAAGCTGGTTCGGCATGGCCACATAATGGTCATCCGGCACTTTCACTGCCATCCAGTGATGGCCGCCGATCGTCTCCAGCCACCAGATCTCATCGTGGTCCTGAAATGCAATGCCGTTCATCTCGTATGTACCGTACTGCTCCAGCAGGCTGCCCAGTCTTTTGACACCTTCTCTGGCGCTTTTAATATAAGGAAGAACAATATAAACGAGATCCTCCTCGCCGATTCCGCCCGGAACCTCTTCTTTTCCGTCTTCCGCCGGCTGATAAACGACAAGCGGATCAGCACCCAGCACACGCGGATTCGATGTGATTGTCTCGGTCGCAGTCATACCGACCTGCGCTGCATTCACGCCGCTTGCCGCCCAGACCCCCTCGCCTTTTTCTGCGTTTGGCACTGCAGTGTACCGCATCGGATTGTCCGGAAGCTCAATGGTCAGATGTGAAATCTCGGTTTTATAGGTTCTCGGCTGCTCCTCCGGGTGAATAACCACAAATTTTTTCGATGTATAATGGCCCGCACCGGAATCGTCATTTCGCGCGATCATGGTGGAACCGTCATATGATGCTTTCTTTCCAACTAAAATAGTTGTACAAGGCATAGCTATAGCCCTCCTTTTGCTGTCTTATGCTTCCGATTATGACACTTTCAACTGCGATTTGCAAGCACCATGTTATCTGTCGTTTTCTTCCTTTTTTACAAAATAAACCGTATCAATTCCTTCTCCCCTGTCATCCTTCAGCCGCCTGACAAGACTATATCCCAGCTTGTCCAGGATATGCTCCTGGGCCCCGTTCGTGGACCAGGTACGGAGAGTAATCCGGCTTCCCGGAAATTTTGCCGCGATGTCCTTTTCTGCTTCTGCATACATTACCTCCGAAATTCCCTGTCCGCGGTAATCCGGCCAGACGCAGAGGGTGGTCAGATAGCAGGAATCCGGATATGCTTCCAGATTTTCACAGTTAAAATGATCCTTCCAGGTCATAAAGGCCCGCACGACTCCCTCTTCCTTCCACAGCACCACATGCTGACTGCAGATATTTTCCAGATATTCTGCAATTCCATCCGTCTTTTCTTCTGTCTCGGCCCAGTTCGTCTGGGATGTACTGTTGCGGTGGGAAAGCGGCGGAACGAAGTCCTGATCGCACAGCTCCAGCAGCCGCCGGATTTCCTCTTTCTCTTTTCGGTCCTCTATCCCGTCCCTTACAACGACTCTGCTCTCGCAGCACATCCACGGAAGCCGGCATACGAGTGCTGCGGCTGCACACATGCCATCTTCTACACTGGCGGCATCAAGCCATTCTTCTCTGGTATGTGCTCCCCCGCCCCGGCAGAAACCGACACAGATGGCAGGAATATGCCGCGACAATGGGATATTACAGTCTGTGGATGCTTCAGAGCATACTGGTTCTTCCCCATCGGCTGCCTTCAGCGTTTTCTGTGCGCACCGCGTCATACGTGCCATCTGGACAGGATCGGTTTCTCTTGCGCACGGCCGCTTTCCGACGAGCTTGCAGGAATACTGTACCTCCTCACTCTGGCGTGCTGCTATGGTCTCCTCCAGATATGTTTCGCAGGCTTCCAGGCTCCGGTAATCCTCCGAACGGAATTCAAACAGCATGGAGGCATCCTGCGCGATCGTATTGACGGAGGTTCCTCCCTCTATTTTTCCCACATTGTATGTTGTATGGGATGCTGCATCCGTCTGAAAACGGTAAAGCTCTCCGATCAGGCCCGCAAGCTCTGCAATGGCATTTTTTCTTCCGAAATTCAGGAAGGAATGACCGCCCTTTGTTTTTGCCGAAATCCGATACCGCACAGATCCAATGCAGATGGGATACATTTTATCCCGATACAGGTCAAAGGCTGCCATTCCGCACAGATTTTTTTCATAATGGTCGACAAGCGCGCGAACTCCGCACAGATTGCCAAGCCCTTCTTCTCCAAGATCCGCTGCAAAAATCAGACCGCATGGAAGCTCCGGCTCTGTCTCATGAACGTATTTTGCCGCCATCAGAAGCATCACAACATTCACGGTATCGTCCGTGATGCCGGGACAACGCCAGATCATTCCGTCTTCTTTGATCTCCAGCGGCTCCTCCAGCGAAAACACGGTGTCCAGATGCGCCGTATACAGAACCTTCTTTTCCTGTTCCGCCCGATACTCCCAGATTACATTTCCAAGCTCATCCGTATGAACCGACTCCATGCCCTGCTGTTTCATCCATTCCATGCAATATGCGATTCTCTGATCCTCTTTTCCCGTTTCCGTCGGGGTCAGTGTCAGCTCCCGCAGCGTCTGCAGCGCAAGTTCTTTGTTGTTCCGGCAAAAGTTTCGGTATTCTTCTTCTATTTCCCATTTTTTACGCATGAAGTACAATCCTTCCTTCTTTGTATTCCCATTCTGTTCCATATCTCTTGCTCACGCGGGTGAGATATTCTGCAATTTTTTCTGCTGTTTTTTCGTCTGCCACGTACGGAATATTTTTTTCTGCCTTTTCCCTGTCCATACCAAGCTCGACCGGCAGAAGCTCCAGATGTGTGCATTTCCCCTGACAGATCTCGAAATACGGCAGCACACTCCGATAGACCTCCGGAATTTCGTAGAGGGAATGTGAGGACTGCTCCTGCCGCCTGGCGATTCCGATGGATGCTGCCGTGTGAATATTCAGACCATATTTTTCCATGTAGTCCGCAGGCAGAAGACGTACATACTGATTTTCAAAAATAAAATTTCCGAGGCAATAGAAAATCGGACAGTCACGGTACAGTTCGATTCCCTTCAGCTGATGCGTTCCGCCCCCGATCACCGCGCTGGCTCCCGCATCGATACAGGCGTGTGCAAATTCCTCCAGAAAATAATCCGCTTCTTCGTCATTGTCCTTACGGATTTCATGTGAATGTACCATAACCAGGACTGCCTCACATGTCATCTTCGCTTCCCGGATTGCATCGACGGTGCGTTTCACATCGATCGGATTCGGGCTGGAGCTTCTTCCCTCTGTTCCGTCCTTGCTGATTTCAAACATTTTCCCGCCAAATTCCATGACACCCTCGGAAAGCGGAGCGATAAATCCCTCCTGCCGGTGCAGATCCCGCAGTCCGTTGATTCCGGTCACCTCTGCAATCTTTGCAAGATCCTGCGCATGTTTCTCCGTAATGGTATATTTTTCCGAAAAGCGCAACGGATTTAAGCCCGGCCTGCCAGGCTGCCGTTCCGTCTGGCTTCCCGCCCTGGCTGCATTCTCAAACGTAGAACAGATATCAATCACCGCAATCTGTCCCGCTGTTGTGTCCAGAATGGCAGGACGCGATGCTTCGTAAAGATTTTTGCCTGCTCCGGCATATGCCACATCCTTTTTTTTCAGTTCGCTGATCGTAGATGCCAGTCCTTCGTAGGAATAATCCATCGTATGATTATTCGAAATCCCAAGAAAATTAAAACCGTAACGCAGGGTATCTTCCAGACACTTCGCATCTGCCGTCAGCCATGTTCCGCCGGAATACGCCGATGCGTAACAGCTGCCGTCCGATATCGTCGTTTCCAGATTCGCCATCCGAACCTCTCCCTGCATCAGAAATTCGCGAATCGGCAAAACATCCTGATATCCCGGCAGAAGCCGTTTCATAATCAGAATATCACCTGCCGCCGATACTCTTATTGTTCTGTTCATTCTTTTTTTGCCTCCCGAACGATTCCTGCTCTCTGCTTTTGGAATCGCATCTTTATCCATTCTTATTTTTTCGTAACGGTTCAAAAGTCCCATCCCGGTTTTTCTTTCCTTTTACATGGTTCCAAATCGTTACCTTTTCTCTCTGTATCTGCTGCTTCTTTCTACCAGATCCGCAAAAAGGCGGTTCATCTCCGGCGCTGAGTGGATCAGCCCTTCCGGATGCCACTGTACGGCCACAATCTGTCCGTTGCGGCTTTCTATCGCCTCGATGGTTCCATCCGGCGCCGTTGCTGAAACCACGATGTCCTCTCCCGGCGTACGCACTGCCTGATGATGCATGGAGTTTACCGCATGGGTTCCCGCCCCGAGGATTTCTGCCAGATGGGTTCCCTCTTTAATTTCCACATGGTGATGCAGATAAGACCGCTCCAGGGACTGCAGATGCAAAATTGTGGTTTCCTTCTGTGTATAGATATCCTGGTACAGATCACCGCCGCACAGGACATTTAAAAACTGAATTCCTTTGCAGATGCCAAGCATAGGCATTCCCATCTCTTTTGCTGCCCGTCCAAGTGCAAACCAGGCCTCGTCGATCTCCGGACGGATCGTCTGGATCTGCGGTTTTGGCTCTTCTCCATAATACCACGGATTTAAGTCCTCTCCGCCGGGAACCAGAATTCCGTCGCACACAGCAAGTATGCCTTCCGGATCCGCTTTCATGGCAACTGCCGGAATTGCCATCGGAATTCCGCCGTTGTTCAGAACTGATTCGATATAATCGCTGTTGACATACATTCTCTCCGCACTTGAAAAAAGTCCCGGCTGTGTTTTATACGTATTTCCCAAGATTCCAATGATCGGTTTTCTCACTTGTAAACTCTCCTTTTTTACCAGATATGCCGAAAACGGCTTCACCTTTCCTGTGAACCCGCTTCCGGCATGCTTTTTCTTTCGTTATCGAATATTTTACAGTACATCCTGATGGCAGATATGACGGATCTTTTCCTCATCTAAAGCACGAATGACATTGGCTGCCATTGCGCTTGCTGCCTCCAGGTCTTCTTTTGCGCAGAAATTGTAATGGCTGTGCGCATAGCGGGATGGAACACCAAGCACCAGACACGGAACTGCTTTTCCTGTCACGCTGATTTTTGCTGCGTTTGTGCTTCCGCCTCTTCTTACGCTCTCCTGGTATTTAATTCCGCATTTTTCTGCTACTTCCTCGGCCAGTGAAATAAACTGCGTATTGGAAATATAGCTGTTGTCCAGGATACGAATCTGAACACCCTTCTTCATGCAGCCCTGTGCCTGTCCTGCGCTGATGAAAAAGTCATCGGAAGGAGATCCCTCAAATACAATGGCAAGGTCCGGTTTTACAATCTGACTTGTTACCACAGCACCGCGGGTTCCGACCTCCTCCTGCGCTGCAAAGGCGCCGACAACATTAACCGCAAGAGAAGCCTGCTCCTTTTCCAGCTGTTTCATCGTATCTACGATGCATGCGCAGCCGGCCCGGTTGTCAAATGCTTTTCCGAAGCAGATCTCATGCTCTGCATCGTATTCAAAGGTTACATCCGGCATCATCGGATCACCGATATGGATTCCGAAAACATTTTCAACCTCCTCGCGGCTGGTTGCTCCGACATCCACATACATTTTTTCAATTTCCAGAGTCTGACTGCTGCGTTCCGCTGTTGTCATGAAATGAACCGGTTTTGCGCAGATAATACCATGTACCATCTTTCCGGATCTGGTGCGGATCCATACCGCATGTGCCGGAAGGCTGGTCAGATGAAAGCCGCCAAGCATGATAATGCCAAGGCATCCGTTGTCCTGGATATTCTGTACCATGAAACCGCATGCGTCCAGATGGGCATCCAGCTGGATGACCGGACGGGAATCCTGCTTTGTTCCCGGCATCCGCACATACAGGTTATTCATTGCGTCATTTTCTACATCAAATTCTTTGCAGTAATCTGCTATGGTACGGATGACATCCTCCTCGAATCCACTTGGTCCAAATGCATCGGAAAGCTTACCAAACATTTCTATATCCATTGTTTTATCCTCTTTTCTTTGGGTTTCTGTCAGATTTATATTCTTAATATACAACAAAGCAATGTGCTGTGACAATATCCATCCAGCGATCTGTCTCCAGCTTATTTGTGAAGGTATCTACCTTCTGCATTCCCGGATAAAACGACATCGTGTACGCTTTTTTCCAGTCTTTATAGGTTACCTCATATGTAAAGTGCTCCGGAAGAGCCACCTGACACTCTTTTTTCTGTCCGGCAACTGCCTTTTTTACCCCTTCCCGGATTTCGGATATCACTTTTCCTTTCGCTTTGCACCACGTTGCCGCACCGACACCATGCTTCGTTTCCACTGTCGTAATGCCCGGAATCAGTTCTTTGGCCTGACGGCAGATCTCTTCATCTCCGGAAAGGAACAGCACCGGTACGTGATGTGATGCTGCTGTATAGCTGTTCAGCATGCACTCACTCATCACTTTTCCATTCAGATGAATATACAGGCTGTTTCCTGTCGATGTGTGGCTGATCGAAAAATTGGGATCTCCTGCCGGTGCATGGTATCCAAGATACAGTACGCCGTCATAGCTGTCGTCGATACCATACATCATATTATACGGATGACCACTCTTTCCCCGGATCAGGGTGACATACTCCGGCATTTTCAGCGGGTCAATGTTGGATGCATCTCCGTGACCGTCCTTTACGACAATCTCATCCGCGCCCGCTTCATGTGCTGCTTCGCATGCCGCAACGACCTCTTCGGTCATCTCCTCTGCAAATCTCTGGTATACGCTTTCCTTCTTATGTGTTTCATCGGTCAGTGCCACTCCGGCACAGCCCTCGATATCTGCACTGATAAAAAGCTTCATTTCTGCTGTTCCCTTCTTTCTTTATCATAAAGATGACAATATACGTAATGTCCGTCATCCACTTCATACCGCTCCGGTGCCTGTGTTTTGCAGCATTCCATGCATTTTGGACATCTGGTATGGAATTTGCAGCCTGTCGGCGGCTTGTGGGCGGATGGGATGCTTCCCTCAAGCAGAATTCTTTCTCTTTTTGCCGTCGGATCCGGAACCGGAACTGCGGAAAGCAGTGCCTGCGTATACGGATGCATCGGATTGCTGTAAATTTTCTCTTTTTCTCCGACCTCCACAAAATTGCCGAGATACATAACACCGACACGGTCACTGATATATTCCACAACGCTCAGGTCATGTGCAACAAAAATATAGGTCAGATCCAGGTCATGCTTCAGTTCATTTAAAAGATTCAGAACCTGCGCCTGAATAGACACATCCAGTGCCGAAACCGGTTCGTCTGCGATGATCAGAGACGGTTCTACCGCAAGTGCACGGGCAATTCCGATTCTCTGACGCTGACCGCCGGAAAATTCATGTGGATAACGGTTTGCATGGTAGTCATCCAGTCCTACCCGGTGCAAAAGATCCAGCACTTTCTTTTCCAGATCCGCTTTATCCTGATACAGATGATGCACCAGCAGCGGCTCTGCAATGATGTCAAAAACGGACATCCGTGGATTCAGGGACGCATACGGATCCTGAAAAACCATCTGTACCTTTTTCCGGATGGAACGCATTCTCCGGTCATTGTACTCTGTAATATCTTCTCCATCCAGATACACATGGCCCGATGTCAGATTTTCCAGTTTGCAGACGCCTCTTCCCAGCGTGGATTTTCCGCAGCCGGACTCGCCTACAATTCCGAATACCTCGCCTTTTTTCACCTCAAAGGTAACTCCGTCTACCGCTTTGACGAATTCCTTTTTTCCAAATCCGCTTCCGGCAACCGGATAATAAATTTTCAAATCCTCTACTCTAAGTAATGTATCCGACATCCTAGTCACCTGCCTTCTCTACGTGATCTGTTTTGAGCTGTCCGCTTTCGCAGAGCCAGCATCTGCTGATATGGCCTTCCTCGATCTGGAAAAATCCCGGTTCTTCCTCGCGGCATTTTTCCGAAGCGTATGGACATCGCGGCTCAAATTTGCAGCCTTTCGGCATATATTTCGGGTTTGGAACGTTACCCGGAATCGACTTCAGTTCTTTTCCGGCGTCTCCCAGTCTCGGAATGGATCCCAGCAGTCCTTTCGTATACGGGTGGGACGGATTGGCGAAAATTGTTTTTACATCTCCCCGCTCTACCACGCGGCCGCAGTACATAACGGCAACATCATCGCAGACCTCTGCGACAACACCAAGATCATGTGTAATAAACAGGATCGATGTACCTGTCTCTTTTTTCAGCTGATTCATCAGATCCAGTATCTGTGCCTGAATCGTTACATCCAGCGCAGTCGTCGGCTCATCCGCAATCAGGATTTCCGGCTTGCATACAAGTGCCATGGCAATCATGACCCTCTGTCTCTGGCCGCCGGAAAGCTGGAACGGATACTCCTTCATCATATGTTCCACACGCGGAACACCGGTTTTCCGGAGCATATCTTCCGCCTTTTTCAGTGCCTCTTTTTTTGATATTTTTTCGTGCTGCAGAACGCATTCTGCCACCTGGTCTCCAATCTTCATGACCGGATTCAGACTGGTCATCGGTTCCTGGAAAATCATGGAAATTTTGCTTCCGCGCAGCTTTCTCTGCTGTTCCTTCGTCAGCTTTACAATGTCATCGCCATCCAGCAGGATTTCGCCGTCAGCAATTTTTCCTTTCGTTCCGGCCAGTAATCCCATCACAGAGAGGGATGTCACGCTCTTTCCACTTCCCGACTCGCCTACGATGCCAAGCGTTGCGCCGCGTCGAAGCTCCACATCGACACCGTCTACTGCTTTGATTACACCGCCATCGGTATAGAAATACGTATGTAAATTTTTTATCTCAAGTACGTTATCAGTAGCCACTTCTGCTCCTCCTTATCAATCGGAAAGTTTCGGATCGAGTGCATCGCGAAGTCCGTCGCCTAACAGGTTAAAGCTCAGTACGGTAAGGAAAATCGCAAGACCCGGGAAAATCGTCACATACATTGCGCTCGTCATATAGTTTCTTCCGTTAGAAAGAAGCAGTCCCCATTCCGGTGTCGGCGGCTGTGCGCCCATTCCCAGGAAGGAAAGGCTCGATGCTGTCAGAATGGAAGATCCAAATGACATGGAATACTGTACAATGATGTCCGGAATGGCTCCTGGCAGAATATGGTGAAACAGAATTCTCGCATCGGAAACACCGATGTTCCGTGCCGCCAGGACAAAAACGGAATTTTTCAGGGTCAGCGTTTTGCTTCGGACAAGTCGTGCGAAGGTCGGTGTAGAAAAGACAGCGACCGCAATCACAACGTTTGTCATGCCGCTTCCGAGGATTGCCACGATGGCGATTGCAAGAATCAGTCCCGGAAAAGCGAACAGGACATCGCAGATTCTCATAATAATAGAATCAATCCATCCGCCGTAATATCCGGCCAGAAGTCCGAGAATGGTACCACAGACTGCACCGACCGTAACAGCGCCGAATCCGACTGCAAGTGAAATCCGGGTTCCACAGACGATACGGGAAAACAGATCCCGTCCAAACTCATCCGTTCCAAACAGGTGCTTCATACTTGGTCCCTGCAGAATCGCATTGTAATCATACTCATTGATTCCGTACGGCACAATTTTGCTTCCGAAAAACGCAAGGAAAATGAGAAAAATGATAAAACAAAGCGCAACTACTGCATTTTTCTGTTTTTTAAATTTTCGAACCATCTCAGAAAACGGAGTTTTAATTCTCTCCTGGTTCTCGGTCTGTACTTTTTTCTTTTCTTTCATTCCACTCATCTCCTACTGAAGTTTAATTTCCGGATTCAGAACCGCATAGAGGATATCGACAATCAGGTTGATGACGATAAACTGCAGCGAAAAGATCAGAATCAGGGACTGGATTGCCGGATAATCTCTGTAATTGACCGATTCAATCAGAAGGGAGCCAAGGCCAGGATAGGCAAATACCGTTTCTGTGACAACAGAACCTCCCAGCAGAAAGCCGAACTGCAGACCCACAACCGTCACGACGGAGATCATGGAGTTGCGGAAAACATGCTTCCAGATCACAACCTTTTCTTTGATTCCTTTTGCTCTTGCTGTTCTGACGTAATCTTCTTTTAAAACCTCAATAATGGAGGATCTTGTAAATCGTGCGATCACGGCTGCAATTCCGACGCCGAGCGTGATCGACGGCATAATCAGACTTTTCAGGCTTGTTCCGCTTGTTGTCGGCAGAATTCGCAGTTTTACCGCAAACAGCATAATCAGCAGAAAGCCGATCCAGAACGAGGGGAGTGAAATACCCGAGACCGCAATCGTCATTCCGGTATAATCCTGCCATTTTCCCCGGTGTGTTCCGGACCACACACCAAAGAGCACACCAACAACCGAGCTCCACAGCAATGTGACAAATGCCAGACGGACGGTATTTCCGAATCTTCCCGCAATTTCCTTTGTAACCGGCTGCTTTGTTCGAAGGGAGGTTCCGAGATTTCCTTTTAAAAGTCCTGTCACGTAGGTAACATACTGTGTCGGAATGGATTTATTGAGGCCAAGCTCTTCTCTTACTGCCTCTACGTCATCCTGTGTTGCCTGCTCTCCTGCAACGAGTCTCGCCGGATCTCCCGGAATCAGGCGGACAAAGAAAAATACAAATGTAACAACAATAATCAGTGTGGGGATCGTACCCACAATACGCTTCAGTATATATTTTGGCATATTGTATCTCCTACTTTCATGCTTATCCTACAGGTACAATCCCACGGATCACTGCCTGCTTTCCTGTTTGTAAGAAACCGGCGCCCTCTTTTGATGGAAGGACGCCGGGGTCTTTTTCATATCCTTATTTCAGTCTGCCGTTATTCGGCTGCCATTCTGGCATTTCTCATGCCGATGCTTCCATCGCCTAACAGATATACTCCGGTAATGTTGTTGCTGGTTGCCCAGATGTTTTTATCACTTGCGATGCAGAGCAGCGGAAGATCCTTCCATACAGTATCCTGTACTTCTGCATAGATCTCACCACGTTTGTCTTCATCTGCTGTTGCAAGACCATCTTTGAGAAGCTGATCTACTTTTTCATTCTCATAGTAGCTGATATTGAAGCTCATCGGCGGCTCAGACTCGGTTGCCAGCATCGGGCGAAGTCCCCAGTCAGCATCACCGGTGGAAGTAGACCATCCGCTTAAGTAGCAGTCTACCTCGGCATCTGCTCCTGCGCAGTCAGCTCCCTGAACCTTTTCATTCAGAACGGCATTTTCCATTCCGTTCAATTCCAGATCAATACCAACCTCAGAAAGCTGCTGTTTGTAGAACTCTGCTTTTTTCTGATTTGCTGTCGTGTTGCTGTACATCAGTGTTGTGGTAAATCCATCCGGATATCCTGCTTCCTTTAACAGCTCTTTTGCTTTTTCCGGATCGTAGGAATACGGATCATTTCCTTTGTAGTGCTGTACTTCTTCTCCTACCATAGAAGTTGCCACAGAACCGTAACCGTTCATAACGACCTGGATATATGCCTCTTTGTTGATTGCATAAGCCATTGCCTCACGAACCTTCACATCGTTGAACGGTGCTTTCTGTGTATTCATGAAGAAGTACCATACGGCGATGCTGTCGCCCATTCCAACGGATACGTTGCTGTCACCTTTTAAGGTGTCAACACTTTCTGTCGGTACAGACCACATAATCTGTGCGTCACCTGCCTGAATTGCAGATACACGGGTAGCACTTTCTGCAACCGGTTTGAATGTGATGCTCTTAAATCCTGCATCTGCATCTGCCAGAGCAGTTCCGCCGCAGACGTCTGCGTCATATCCCCACCAGTCTTTGTTCAGTTCTACTTTCATATGGTCACCGGCAACCCACTCAACAAATTTGTACTGTCCGGTTCCTACCGGTGCCTGTGCACAGGCATCTTCTCCTGCTTCAATCTGTTTCGGGCTCATGATCAGCGTAGCCGGATGTGCCAGGTTGCTGATGAAAGCACCGAATGACTGTGATAAATAAATTTTAACGGTATAATCATCTATCTTCTCTGCATGATCCAGAACATTGCAGAGGAATGTAGTACGTTTCAGTCCAAGGCTCTTATCTGCCCATTTGTTTACGTTTGTAATCAGGGCATCTGCATTCCACGGAGTTCCATCGGTAAAGCTTACGCCTTCACGAAGATGAATCGTATACTCGGTTGCTTCGTCATTTGCTTCGTAGCTGGTTGCCAGCATCGGAATGATCTGCATATTCTCATCAAATCCAAACAGACCGTCCATCATCATTCGCTGTACACCACCGGAAAGTGTATCGGAAGTATCCATCGGATCCATGGTGGTAAAGTCTACAGCTACCATTGCCGTAACATCAGAATCCTGGGATACCGACTCGCCTGCCGGAATCGTGATGGTATTCTCCGTACCTGCTTCTGAACCGGATGAGGTCGATGCAGCGGATGCTGTTGATGTGCTCTTACTTGTGTCAGAAGAACCTGTCGATCCACATGCTGTCAGTGCCAGTGCCGTTGCTGCTGCAACCAGAGCACGCATTACATGTCTTTTTTTCATTGTTGTCTCCTCCTTTTCTGCAAGTGTTGCTGTTTTCTTTGTTCTTTCTTTTCACAGATAACAGAACCATGATATAAAAAAGAGCAAAGATGCCTTACCTTTTTTTACAGCCCCTTTGCTTAATCGGTATTATAGATGTAATGCGTCACTATGTCAAAGCATTCTTCCTGATTTTTTCTTTTCTTTTTTGTCTTTTTGCATTTAGGTTGTTTATTTTCGTCAAAAATGATATAATTATCCTAATTTTTAACCCATTACCACTTTTCAGCAGGAAAAGAGGTCCCTTTATGAACAGAAAACAAAAGCTTGGCAACGTATTGATCATTTCTTCCCGGAAACGAATGCTTTCCGAATTTCAGTCTTATCTTCACTCCGTGCTCGGTGAATATCTCACCTTCAACACCCTTTTAAGAGAGCAGGCCACAGACCCCTCTCTCTTCCGGGGATACCAGTGCGTCCTTTTTCCAAGCGTCCGCGCCATGGAAACCTTTCCGCTTACCCTTGACTCCTCCATTTTGCAGCTCCCCTGCGACCGCGTTTTCAACCATATGTTCCTGGATAAAATCATTCAGATTCCGCCGCACGAACGTGTCTATCTGGTAAACGATGATAAATATTCCACGCTCGCTATCATTTCCCAGCTTGAGGAATGCGGCATCACACAATATGACTTTGTTCCGTTTTATCCCGGATGCAAAGATACCGAGTCTGACATTCAGTTTGCCATCACCGCCGGCGAGCCGCAGCTCGTTCCTTCCCGCATCCCCAATGTGCTGGATATCGGCAACCGTATCATCGATATTTCCACTATTTTACAGCTCTGCGAATATTTCAACATTCCTCTGCAGACCGTAAACCGTGTATCGCGCAATTATGTCAATCAGATTCTTCACACCGTCAAGACCTCAGAAACTTACTATACAAATTATGTACAGACCGAACAGCTCATGCAGGTTATCCTGTTCTCTCTTCCCATTGGCATCTGTCTGTTTGGTGCGGATGGCCGCATTCAGTTCATGAACGCTAAATTTGCACATGCCTTCTCGCTTCCCTCCTCCAACTTTGAAGGACAGCCTTTTTCGGAATGTCTTCCGCCTGCCTACGCGGACACTGCTTTCGACCGCAACGGTGACTGGACCATTCTCCTTTCGGATCAGAAAACACAGATCACGTTAAGCGTTCTCTCTATGGTTTTTCCGGATACAGAGCCTGTTTTTCTTGCGTTTCTTCCCGAGAGCAGATCCACGGAAATGTCGGTACCGAAAGACGAAAAAACGGAAGAAAGCACTTTTTTCGCTTCCTCCCGTACCTTTTCCCTTTCCCTGTCCCACGCAGATTCCGTCCAGAATCTGATGGCGCAGGCCAGACATCTTGCACTTTTTGATTTTCCGATTCTGATCCAGGGAGAAAGCGGTACACAGCGCAGGACACTCGCACGTGCGATCCACAATTTTTCGCGCCGCCATCATTATCCGTTTTCCGTTCTTCATTCTCCGGGAAATGATCTGACCGAAGCCTCCCTGCTCCGGCTTCTTGCCGAAACCAACCATGGCACACTCGTTCTTTCCCAGGTGGACCGTTTTCCGCTTCCCATTCAGGATCTGCTGGTCAATGTTCTTACCAATGTTCATGGTAACTTCTTTTCCGCACCGGAAACCCGCCGTTTCGATGTGCGGATCATTGCTATTGCGGATGATAACCTTTACAAAAAAGTAGAAAAAGGAACCTTCCTGCGGGAACTTTTTCACCTTTTAAGTGCTTCAGAGCTTCAGACAGTCCCGCTCCGCAGACGCAGGGAGGATATTCCCGATCTTCTCAATTACTTTCTGCTTCAGTTTTTCCACAACACCGATATGACCTGCGACCGGATCTTTTCGGAAGGGCTTCTGCGCTTTCTGAAGGAATATGCGTACCCCGGAAATATTCATGAGCTGTACAATCTGTCCTGCAGCCTGTTTACCCGGTACAGCAGCCATAAGCTGCAGCTTTCCGATCTGCCGACGTACCTCCGCTCCCGCCAGATGGCTGACGTTTCCCTCACCGACCTTCAATATCAGGTTCTTTCTTTCATATCGACGCATCCGAAAGCAGGCCGCCTGGCAATCAAAAACGGACTGGCCGACGGAGAAACCTTTGTATCCGAAGCGGCTCTGCGCACCGTACTCGGAGAGCTTTCTTCCGCCGGTTATCTCATCGTGCACCGGACAAAAGGCGGATGTGAAATTTCCGAGCTGGGGCGTATGGTTCTGGAAAAATAATTTATTTCAGAAATCCCGGTGTTTCCAGAAATTCGGCAAGGCTGCGGTATCTGGCTCCGTCCAGGCCTCTTTTTTCCTTTGCGGTTACCATAGAGTTCAGGATCGCTTCCTCCACAGCCTCTGCCGCTGCTTCAAATGCCTCGTTGATTTTTTCTTCTTTTATCCGGGCACACACTTCCACCTCACATGTACTCTTTGTGTCTACGCGGTTTGCTGTTGTAAATCCGATCATGATTTCACCGCTTCCGTGGCCGGTGTAGGCTCCTGTTCTGGCGATTCCGACTCCACAGCGGCGGATAATCCGGTACAGCTGCCGCTCCGATACCGGAAGATCTGTTGCCAGAACCGTCATAATCGATCCCCGGTCTTCGGCGCTGCTTCCGCATTCTTCCTTCCGGATCCGCTCCAGAATTTTCTCTCCTGCCGGTTTTCCACTGATTTTCAAATCTCTCGTTGCCCCGAAATTTGACTGTACCAGAACGCCAATGGTATATGTTTTTCCATCCAGCACCAGCGTACGGGATGCCGATCCGATTCCCCCTTTCAGCCCATAGCAGATAGTTCCTGTTCCGGCACCGATATCACCTTCCGCAAAGTCTGTATCCGCCTGCTCCAGTGCATGATACAGCTCTTTTTCCCCCACTACCCGGTTACAAATCTCATTGATTCTCGAATCATTACATTCTCCGACAACCGGATTGATGGAAAAAACATCTTCCCCTTCTTTTCGGGTCTGCTGTATCATCCATGAAATCATGGCATCCGCCACTTTTCCGACATTCAGTGTATTGGTCAGGGCAATGGGCGTTTCAAGAGTTCCGAGCTCCTGTACCTGCACAAGACCGCACGTTTTCCCGAAACCGTTATGCACGTAGGCAGACGCCAGGTACTTTTTCAGAAACGGATTGCCTTCTCCCGGCACAATCACCGTCACTCCGGTATGCTGATTGCCACTTTCCACCGTCGCATGGCCTACCCGCACACCGGGCACATCCGTAATTTTGTTTCGCGGTCCGTTTTCATGATGTCCGATCCGATATCCGTAATCGCTGATTCTCTTCTGTCTCATCCTGTTTCCTCCTCTTTTTATGATGTACTCCCGGAATTTTTCAGCTCACGCAAATACAGGCACAAAAAAAGACTCCGAAGATACATTTTTCTCTCACTTTACGCTCTCTTCTCTCTTCTGTCCATACCTCTTCCCACAATTTTTCTTCTTTTCTTTATATTTTTTCCATTTCTTTTAGAATTTGGACACACTTTGCTCACATATTCCTTTTATAATAAAGCTCGGATAGTTGATAAACCACTCACTATCTCCCCCCTCATAAAAAGATGGCGATATACTTTTGTATATCGTCATCTTTGTTTTTACTGACAAAAACGCCCCCGGGCAGAAAACGTAACCACTTCCGTTTTCCGCCCGGGGCATTCTTTCTTCCTTTTTGCTCAGGCCTCTGCAGCAGCTTCCTCTACTTCCGCTTCTGCCATCGCCTGTTCGTACTGTTTCAGGATAATGGTCTGAATCTTTTCTCTGGTTCCGGAGTTGATCGGATGTGCGATATCGCGGTACTCCCCGTCCGTAGCCTTACGGCTCGGCATTGCGATGAACAGTCCTTTTTCTCCTTCGATTACCTTAATATCATGTACGACAAATTCGTCATCGATTGTGATAGACACAACCGCCTTCATTTTTCCTTCTTTTGTTACCTTGCGTACTCTCACGTCTGTAATGTTCATAAATTTTTATGCCCCTTTCACCCCATAATCAGATGGCGTATCTTTCGTTTTTTTCGACAACAATTTTGATGCCGTCCTCCCCACAGTGATAGGAGTTTGCACGGATGGTGTCCCTGCTCTCCACAATACAGTTTTCAATGTGAGTGTTGTCTCCGAGATATACATCATTTAAGATGATAGAATTTTTAATCACACAGTTGTTTCCAACATATACCTTCTTGAACAAAACAGAGTTTTCAACCTGTCCGTTGATGATACAGCCGCTGGATACAAGAGAATTTTTCACTGTGCAGCCAGGATTGTATTTTGCCGGCGGAAGATCGTCGATCTTGGAGTAGATGCCCGGATACTGTCCGAAGAAGTAATCTCTTACCTCCGGTTTCAGGAAATCCATGTTGGTTCTGTAATAGGAATCTACGGTAGCAATGTTGCTCCAGTAGGTATTGATCTTGTATCCGTAAATCCGTTTCAGGTTTTTGTAACGGATTAAAATATCCTTTACAAAGTCGTAGCGGTCTTCCTGTGCGCTGCGCTCAATCATTTCGATCAGCTGGCGACGGCGGATGACATAGATACCGGTAGAGATCACGTTGGAGCTCGAAACCATCGGTTTTTCCTCGAACTCCTCGATGCGGCAGTCCTCATTCATCTTCAGGACGCCGAAGCGGCTGGTATCTGCTTCCTTGGAATCCGTGCATACCACGGTAACATCCGCACGTTTTGCAATATGGTATTCCAGTACCTTATTGAAATCCAGCTTGTATACGCCATCTCCCGATGCGATGACTACGTACGGTTCATGGCTGTTTTTCAGCCATGTCAGGTTCTGACTGATCGCGTCTGCCGTTCCACGGTACCACCAGCTGTTATCTGATGTAACGGTTGGAGAAAATACAAACAGACCGCCATGTTTTCTTCCGAAATCCCACCATTTGGAAGAGCTCAAATGTTCATTTAAGGATCTGGCGTTGTACTGTGTCAGGACAGCCACCTTCTGAATATGAGAGTTTGCCATGCTTGACAGCGCAAAATCGATGCTGCGGAAGCTGCCTGCGACCGGCATAGCTGCAACGGCTCTTTTATTGGACAGCTCTCTCATTTTGTTGTTGTTACCGCCTGCAAGAATAATTCCCAATGCTCTCATATTACTCACCGTCCTTTTCTACAATTGCTCCGCCGGACGGAAGTGTGCCATCCGGGTAATCCTCAAGGGAAGTTTCGCCGGAAATGCAGACATTCTTTCCAATGGTTACGCCATCCGGAATGACTGCCTTTTCTCCAACGGTCACAAGTCCGAATCCGTAAATATTCGGTTTTAAGACGTTCGGCGCTTCCTCGCCAACGCCCATCACAACATGCCTGCCGACATGTACGTTTTCTGCAATAATGGCCTTATTGACCTGGGTTCCCTCGCCGATTGTGCTGTGGCGCATAATAATAGAATCTCTTACAACAACACCCTTTTCAATGCGCACATCCGCACCGATGACGGAATTATGTACCTCTCCGTAGATTTCAGCGCCCTCGCCGATAATACAGCGGTCGACGACAGCGTCCCCGGAAACATACTGCGGACGGATGATATCACCTTTGGTATAGATCTTCCAGAACTCCTCATATAAATTGAATTCCGGAATAATATCGATCAGCTCCATATTTGCTTCCCAGTATGAGCCAAGCGTTCCGACATCTTTCCAGTAGCCGTTGAACTCATACGCAAACAGACGTTTTCCGTTGTCGCGGCAGTACGGCAGAATGTGTTTTCCGAAGTCACAGCTCGGCTGATCCTTCAGGGCTGTCAGAGATTCCTTTAATGCTTTCCAGCTGAAAATATAGATGCCCATAGAAGCGAGGTTGCTTCTCGGGTGCTCCGGTTTTTCTTCAAATTCGGTAATTCTTCCGTTTCCGTCTGTGATCATGACACCGAAACGGCTTGCTTCTTCGATCGGTACCGGCATACATGCGATGGTCACATCTGCGTGGTTTGCTTTGTGATAGTCAAGCATCACCTCGTAATCCATTTTGTAAATGTGGTCGCCGGAAAGAATCAGAACATATTCTGGATTGTATGTTTCCATATAAGCCATGTTCTGGTAAATTGCATTTGCAGTTCCTGTATACCATTCGCTGTTTGTACTTTTTTCGTATGGCGGCAGAACGGTTACGCCGCCCTCGTTTTTATCGAGATCCCACGGAATACCGATTCCGATATGGGTATTCAGCCGCAGCGGCTGATACTGGGTCAGTACGCCTACCGTATCAATTCCTGAATTGATACAATTACTGAGCGGGAAGTCGATGATTCGATACTTTCCGCCAAATGCTACTGCCGGTTTTGCCACTTTCTCCGTGAGCACACCGAGACGGCTTCCCTGACCGCCTGCCAGCAGCATTGCTATCATCTCTTTCTTAATCATGCAATCACCTCTTGTCGTATCTAAAGATTTGCAGTAACTGTAAGAATGTACGGCATACTTCCTGTCTGCCTTCAGAAATGATCCCCTGTCGGTCCTGGCTTTTCATATCCACGCACTTCTTTGATAACTACAAGGTAAATTATACCACACTTCCGTCACATTGTGAACGTTTTTTATAATTTTTCTTTATTTTTTTCTTATATTTTATTACTTTTGACTATACATTTTTCAGCTTGTCAGAATCGCTTCATGATTTTCAACAATTTTCGACAATCCGTCTATTTTTTTTACCAGTTTTTTGTCATTTCCCGTCGTTTTCATTTTGCACATAGTCTGCTCCATAATGTTTATTTATTATTTTTTATTTCATTTTCATTTTCCTTTGCTTTTTTTCTTTTACTTTTCCGGCAAATACGTGTATACTATTAGCCAGAACAGTTCCGGCCGGATTCCGGGGAAACGGCTTTGGATTTTACTCTGTTCTTTCCTATGATTAATTGAAAAAATTTCCCCAATTCAGTGAAAAGACACATTGAAGGAGATACTATGTACGAAGTAGATTTCAGTAAACCAATCCATATACATTTTATCGGCATCGGCGGCATCAGCATGAGCGGCCTTGCTGAAATTCTTTTAAAAGAAAATTTTACGATTTCCGGTTCCGATGCAAAGGAAAGTGACCTGACCCGCCACCTGACTTCTCTTGGCGCGCAGGTTTTCTACGGCCAGAAGGCGGAAAATATCATTCCTGGCATCGACCTTGTCGTTTACACCGCAGCGATCCACCCGGACAATCCGGAATTTGCCGCCGCCAAAGCTGCCGGTGTTCCGATGCTGACCCGTGCCGAGCTGCTCGGACAGATCATGCGCAACTACGATACACCGATCGCCGTTTCCGGTACACACGGAAAGACGACAACAACTTCTATGCTCTCCCACATTCTGATGGCCGCTGACTGCGATCCGACTATTTCTGTCGGCGGTATTCTTCCGTCCATCGGCGGAAATATCCGTGTCGGCCATTCCGAAACCTTCCTGACCGAGGCATGCGAGTATACCAACAGTTTCTTAAGCTTCTTCCCGAAAATCGGCATTATCCTCAACATGGATGCAGACCATCTCGATTTCTTCAAGGATATCGATGACATCCGCCACTCCTTCCGTGCGTTTGCCCGTCTGCTCCCGACCGACGGCATGCTGATTATCAATGCCGATACGCCGAAATACGATTACGTGACCGAAGGTCTTGGCTGTAAGGTTGTCACCTACGCACTGGAGAACCAGGCTGCTGCTGACTATACCGCTGCCAATATTACCTACGATGAGCTGGATCACCCATCCTTCGACTGCATCTGCCGTGGCGAGCTGCGCGGTCGCTATACGCTGATGGTTCCGGGACTTCACAACGTTTCCAACGCCCTGGCTGCCATTGCACTGGCCGATGAACTGCAGCTGCCGGAAAACGCTATCCACGAAGGCTTTGCCACCTTCCGCGGAACCGACCGCCGTTTCCAGTATAAGGGTACATACCACGGAGCAAAGGTGATCGACGATTATGCGCATCATCCAACCGAAATCCGTGCAACGATGGAAGCCGCTGAAAACTGTGCGCACAGAACACTGTGGTGCGTCTTCCAGCCGCATACCTACACCAGAACGAAAGCGCTGCTCGATGATTTCGCCGCCGCTCTTTCCCTGGCAGACCATGTGGTTCTCGCCGATATTTACGCAGCCAGAGAAACCGATACGCTCGGCATCTCCTCCAAAGATATCCAGGAGCGCATTGTAAAACTCGGCACTGCCTGCGAATATTTCCCATCCTTTGCGGAAATCGAAAACTATCTGAACGAAAATCTTGCCGAGGGCGACATGCTGATCACCATGGGTGCCGGAGACGTTGTAAAAATCGGTGAGGAGCTTCTTGCTTCCGAAAAATAAAATCATTCTTTCGCTTTACCTGCTCCCTGTGGAAAATGGAGTTTTCCTTTTTTCCACAGGGTCTTTTTTTGCTCCGAATCCACACAATCTGTCTTTTCGCCAAATAGTTACGCACATTTTTATTCACAGCTATTTTCCTGTATTTTCGCCTGTTTTCAGAGTTATCCACATTATCCACAATTTTATACACATTTTTACGATCCACACAATGTGGATTTCCTGTGTATAACTTTGTTTACATAACGATATCACCAGAAAGTCCTATACTTCCCTGTTTTCCTCCATTTTTCAACATTTTTGGTAGATGATAATATTTCACAAAACGGATTTCTCCACATTATCCACATTGTCCACAGTCCTTTTTCATCCACCGTGCCTTTTTCCTGGAATGTTTTTTCCGCAAAACACCTATTCACTTGTCGAAAATACTGTGTTATACTTGATTGTGTATGAGAAGGCAAGACGTATAATAAAAAACAGATCGCTAAAAGTAAAAATCTGCCGCACGATAAGAACAGGATGGTGTAATTTTGAGTATGCTGACATTAAACAATGACTGCCTGGCCAGTGTGACTGCTGTGCCGGATCTTTTTCTGGAACAATATATGCCCGCAGCCAACGGAGAATTTGTAAAAGTGTACCTTTATCTGCTGAAGCTGGTCAAAGACCATCAGCAGGATTCCACTCTGTCATCGATGGCAGATTTTTTTTCCTGCACGGAAAACGATATCGTCCGGGCGCTGAAATACTGGGAGAAGCAGGGACTCCTCTCGCTCTCCTACACCGCCGGGGAAAGCGTTCCGACCGGAATCGCCTTTCTGCCGCTTGTCCGGAAGGAAGAAAGCGGAATCCTTCCAACACCGGAATCCTCGATTTCCGGCCCGATTGCGGCTGCACCGGCTGTTTCTGCTGTATCCGTTGAAATCCCGCAGACGGAACAGACCCCGGCTCCATCACCACAGCCGGCCGTTTCTGCCCCATCTGCCTCTTCTCCGGCAGATGATCTTTCCAGTTCCGGTATTTCCGGACAGTCAGTAGAAAAAAAACACGCTCCCGGCAGCCGCGAAGAACTGCAGCACGTTCTTTACGTTGCGCAGACGTATTTCGGTCATCTTCTGTCGCCGACGGAAATCGAATGCATCATGTTTTTCTATGATGATCTCCACTTTTCCGCGGATCTTCTGGAATACCTGGTGGAATACTGTGTTTCGAAGGGAAGCACCAGCATCCACTACCTGAAAAAGGTAGGACTCGCCTGGCAGGAAAGCGGAATCCGCGATGTTGCCTCTGCCAAACAGGAGACCACGACATTCAACAAACATTACTACACAATTTTGAAAGCATTCGGCATCCGCAACCGCGCACCGGTGGAAAAAGAAGCCGAGATGATGGACCGCTGGCTGAATACCTACGGTTTTACGATTGATCTTATCACCGAAGCCTGTCAGCGCACCGTTTCCAAGATCGGCCAGCCGAGCTTCCAGTACGCGGAAGGCATTCTCTCCAAATGGAAGGAACAGGGCGTCCGCTCCATGGCAGACGTCGAACAGCGCGATGCGGAGCACCAGAAAAGGAAGAAAACCGCTTCTGATCAGAATGCGGCACGAAAAACCGCTCCTGCTGCTTCAAGTAACCGCTTCAACAATTTCCATCAGAGAGAATACGACTACCAGAAGTTAGAAGAACAGCTTCTGAAATAACGCCCGGAGGACGAAACAACTATGGCACTGACAAACCCGCAATACGATGCGATTATGCGCATGTACAACGAACGGCAGCTCCGCCACCAGAGAGAACAGCAGGAGCACATCCGCATTGCTTATGAAAAGATTCCGCGCCTTGCGGAAATTGACGCCGAGATTGCATCCCTCTCGGTCCGGAAAGCAAAAGCGATGCTGAACGGAGACGCTTCCATGGATCTCGACCTGAATGCTGCCATCCGTGACCGTTCCCAGGAACGCGCGGCGCTCCTTTCCATGCACGGCTACCCGGCAGACTATCTCGAGCTGACGTATGACTGCCCGCTCTGCCGCGACACCGGCTACATCAACGGCACGCAGAAATGCGCCTGCTTCAAAAAAGCTGCCGTCGATCTTCTGTACCGGCAGTCCAACGTGGAGGAGCTTCTGAAAGCCGAAAATTTCAGCCAGTTCTCTCTGGATTACTACTCGGACAGCCTGACCAGTACCGGAACACCGCTCACTTCCCGCGAGGCCGCTGCTGCCGCGCTCGAAAAAAGCCAGGCGTTCGTCCGCAATTTCGGCTCGTCGTTTGAAAATCTCTTCTTTTACGGCGACACCGGTGTCGGAAAAACGTTTCTTTCGCACTGTATTGCCCGCGAGCTGATCGAGCAGTCGTTCTGTGTGATTTATTTTACTGCATTTGATCTGTTTGACCTGTTTGCACGCTACACCTTTTCCAGTTCAGAAGAAGCAAAAGACGCTCACGCCAATATCTTTGACTGCGATCTTCTGATCATCGATGATTTAGGTACGGAACTGACCAACAGCTTCGTCTCTTCCCAGCTCTTTCTCTGCATCAACGAACGCATCCTGCGGAAGAAATCGACGATCATCTCCACGAACCTGCCCCTTGACCGCTTCATGGAGACGTACTCGGAACGTACCTTTTCACGAATTTCAAGTAACTACACCATCATTAAACTTTTTGGAAACGATATTCGGATCCAGAAAAAACTTTTGGGAGGAACCAAAGCATGAGTAAGGGAACTGAAGGACATTTTGACACACTGCCAATAGGAAGACTGGGACTGATCCCGCTGAACAGCAGCGCCGCACTTGGAAAAAAGGTCGACGATTATCTGGTCAGCTGGAGAAAAGGACGCGGCAATGAATTTGCGGAAAAATATGTCGCTGCCTATGAAGGATATGAGCGTGACAGCTACATTATCCAGTCTCAGGTTCCGCGTTTCGGTTCAGGCGAGGCAAAGGGTATCATCAACGAATCTGTCCGCGGTGACGATATCTACATTCTGCTCGATGTCTGCAACTACAGCCTGACCTATTCTCTGTGCGGCTACACCAACCACATGTCTCCGGACGACCACTTCCAGGATCTGAAGCGTGTCATCGCAGCCATCGGTGGAAAAGCCCGCAGAATCAATGTCATTATGCCATTCCTGTATGAGAGCCGCCAGCACAAGAGATCTGGAAGAGAGTCTCTCGACTGCGCACTTGGTCTGCAGGAGCTGACTGCTATGGGCGTAGAAAACATCATCACCTTCGACGCTCACGACCCGCGTGTCCAGAACGCGATTCCGCTGCATGGATTTGAAACCATCCAGCCGGCTTACCAGTTCATCAAAAACATCCTGCGCAATGCACCGGATATGAAGCTCGACAAGGATCATCTGATGGTCATCAGCCCGGATGAGGGCGGTATGGGCCGTGCTATCTACATGGCAAACAACCTCGGTGTTGACATGGGTATGTTCTACAAACGCCGCGACTACTCTACCATCATTGACGGACGCAACCCGATCGTTGCCCATGAGTTTCTCGGTGCTGATGTCAAAGGTAAGGATATGATCATCATCGACGATATGATCTCCTCCGGCGAGAGTATGCTGGAAGTTGCCAAACTCTTAAAGGATCGTGAGGCACGCAACATCTACATGTGCTCGACCTTCGGACTGTTCACCAGCGGACTGGAGAAATTCGACAAGGCTTATGAGGAAGGACTCTTCACAAAAGTTCTGACCACCAACGTCGTATACCAGACACCGGAGCTTCTCTCCCGCGAGTACTACATCAGCTGCGACCTGAGCAAATATATCGCTCTCATCATCGACAAGCTGAATCACGATGCCTCCATCAGCGGACTGCTGGATCCGGCGGATCGTATTCAGAAAGTTATTAAGAAATTTAAGAATCACGAGAAGATCTGATATTCCAGGGTTCAAAGTTCGAAAGCTGTTCGTGCTTGCACGATAAAGCGTTCGAATTTGGAACCCGCCAAACATGAGGACGTAGCGCCAGCGGATTCCGAATGTTTGCAGAATTGCGGAGCAATTCGTGAATATCCACAAACGCCGAAACTGTCACGAAAACGGTTTCGGCGTTTGTGGATATTTTTAGCAAATTCTTGCTAGTTTTTTCTTTTTTCGGCTGTATAATGAAATTACATTGTACGACGAAGGAGGTATCACACATGCAATTTGGACATTTTGATGATGTGAAAAAAGAGTATGTCATCACAAGCCCGAAGACTCCGCTTCCGTGGATCAACTATCTGGGATCTGAGAACTTCTTTTCTCTGATTTCCAATACCTGCGGCGGATACAGCTTCTACAAGGACGCAAAACTTCTGCGTCTGACCCGTTACCGTTATAACGATACGCCGCTCGATCAGAACGGACGCTACTACTACATCAAGGACGGCGATACCGTCTGGAACCCGGGCTGGCAGCCGACCCAGACGCCGCTCGATTCCTACGAGTGCCATCATGGCCTTGGCTACAGCCGCTTTGTTTCTTCCAAAAACTTAGTTGCCGCTGAACTGACCGCTTTTGTTCCGCTGGCAGATTCCTGCGAAGTAAACCGTCTCATGCTGACCAACAACGGCACCGAAGAAAAAACACTGGCTCTGACTTCTTTTGTAGAGTTCTGCTTCTGGAACGCCGTGGACGATATGACCAACTTCCAGAGAAACTTCAGCATCGGCGAAGTTGAGATCCAGGGTTCTGAGATTTACCACAAAACTGAGTACCGCGAGCGCCGCAGACATTACGCTGTTTATGCAGTCAACTGCCCGATCGACGGATACGATACCGACCGCGACGCTTTCCTTGGCGCTTACCGCGGAAATGACCGCCCGGAGACCGTTCTGCGCGGCACTGCAGGCAACACCGTTGCCAGCGGATGGGGTGTGATCGGTTCCCACCACATCGACGTTACCTTAAAACCAGGCGAGTCCCGCTCCTTTATCTTCGTTCTCGGCTACTGTGAGAATGCAGCGGATGACAAATGGGAAGCTCCTGGCGTGATCAACAAAAAGCCGGCAAAAGAGATGCTCTCCCACTATCAGACCGACGAGCAGGTTGACGCAGCACTTGCAGAGCTTGCTTCCTACTGGGAAGGCCTGCTGGCAAAATATGCGCTCTCCTGTGCAGATGAAAAACTGGGACGCATGGTCAACATCTGGAACCAGTATCAGTGTATGGTTACCTTCAACATGTCCCGTTCCGCATCCTACTTTGAGTCCGGCACCGGCCGCGGCATGGGCTTCCGTGACTCCTGCCAGGATCTGCTCGGCTTCGTTCATCTGATCCCGGATCGCGCAAGAGAGCGTCTGCTCGATATCGCCGCTACCCAGTTTGAAGACGGAAGCGCATACCATCAGTACCAGCCACTGACGAAGAAAGGAAACATGGATATCGGAAGCGGCTTCAACGATGACCCGCTCTGGCTGATCGCCGGATGCGCCGCCTACCTCAAAGAGACCGGAGATTTCTCCATTCTCGATGAGCAGGTTGATTTCGACAACGATTCCACCAAGGCTCAGCCTCTGATGGAGCACCTGAAACGTTCCTTCGACTTTACCGTAACCCATCTCGGACCGCACAAACTGCCGCTCATCGGCCGTGCAGACTGGAATGACTGTCTGAACCTGAACTGCTTCTCTGCAGAGCCGGGCGAACCGTTCCAGACGACAGGACCTTCCGAGGGACCGGTTGCTGAGTCCATTTTCATCGCCGCTATGTTCGTGAAATACGGCAAAGAGTACGCAGCCATCTGCCGCCGCAGAGGCAATGAGGAAGAAGCTGTTTACGCAGAAAAAGAAGTCGAAAAAGTTTACCAGGCAGTCCTTGATGCAGGCTGGGACGGCGAATGGTTCCTGCGTGCTTATGATGCAGCAGGCGAAAAAGTCGGCTCCAAGGAGTGTGAGGAAGGTAAGATCTACATCGAGCCGCAGGGCTTCTGTGTTCTTGCTGAAATCGGTGTCAAAGAAGGACTGGCAGAAAAAGCCCTGACTTCTGTCCAGAACATTCTGGAAACCAAGTACGGCGTTGTTCTTCTGCAGCCGGCTTACACCAAGTATTACCTGAATCTTGGTGAGGTTTCCTCCTATCCGCCGGGATACAAAGAGAATGCTGGTATCTTCTGCCACAACAACCCATGGATCTCCATCGCTGAGACCGTTGTCGGCCACGGAAACCGCGCATTTGATCTGTACCGCAAGATCTGCCCGGCTTACATTGAGGACATCAGCGAGATCCACCGCACCGAGCCGTACGTCTACTCTCAGATGATCGCCGGAAAAGACGCTGCTCACTTCGGTGAGGCAAAGAACTCCTGGCTGACCGGTACTGCCGCATGGACTTTTGTCAATGTTTCCCAGTACATACTCGGCATTCAGCCGGATTACGACGGACTGACCTTAAATCCGTGTATTCCGTCCGATATGGAAGAGTTCAAGATCCGCAGATACTTCCGCGGTGCATGGTATAACATCACCTTCCAGAATCCGGAGCACAGGGAGAAAGGTATTTCTTCCCTCACGGTAAACGGAACCGCAGTAGAAGGAAATCTGATTCCGCTCACCGAAGGCTGCACCGAATATGATGTTGTTGCCGTAATGTAATTTTTCAAATTTCAAATCTCCATAAACACAAGGCGAGCCCCGGAAAGCACAACTGCTTTTCCGGGGCTCGTCCCTTTTATTCTTATTTTTTACTGCAGCTGCCGTCTCTCTCTGACACCGGAAAGATCTTTGATGACCTCTCCCGCCAGAATCAGTCCTGCTACGGACGGCACAAACGCTACGCTGCCCGGGATATCACGCCGCTCCGTGCATTTTCTTGCAGCTCCCGGAGGACAAATGCAATTTGTCCGGCAGCTGATGCTCATATCCTCAAGCGGACGGAGGGATTTTTCCTCTGAATAGACCACTTTCAGTTTCTTCACGCCGCGTTTTTTCATCTCACGCCGCATGACCTTTGCCAGCGGACACATGTTCGTTTTATAGATATCCGCCACGCGGAACTTCGTCGGGTCCAGCTTGTTTCCAGCTCCCATACAGCTGATGACCGGCACATTGCACGCTTTGGCGCGCATGATAATCTCAATCTTCGCTGTCACGGTATCAACAGCATCCACCACGTATGAATACTTCGAAAAATCAAAATCGTCCGCATTTTCCGGCAGATAAAAGCATTTGTATACCTCTACCTCCGCTTTCGGATTGATATCCAGAATGCGTTCTTTCATTACGTCTACTTTATATTTTCCGACACTGCTTCTCGTCGCAATAATCTGACGGTTGATGTTGGTGAGGCAGACCTTATCATCGTCTACCAGCACAAAATGGCCGACACCGCTTCTTGCCAGCGCCTCTACGGTATATCCGCCTACGCCGCCGATACCGAAAACGGCAACGGTTGCATTCGCCAGAAGATCCATGCTCTCCTGTCCGAGCAGAAGCTGTGTTCTGGAAAACTGATTCAATGCCATTTGTTTTCCTTCCTCCTTGTTTATAATCTCTACTACAATAATAGGTTATTTGCTTTTGTCTGTCAACACCTTACGGAACCAGCTCTGCGGAAACTCAAAAACAAGGAGAATGCCAAGCACAATCGCAACTGCATCCTTCAGTGTCAGAAATCCTCTTGCACCGGCGCGCTCCAGATCATTGGTTACCACGTAAAAAGCAGTCCAGTAGATGCCGCTTCCCGGCACCAGCGGGAAAATACCCGCAATCAGAAATACCGTTACCGGGCAGCGCTTGTACACCGCAAAGCTGCGCGACAGAAGGATGACGAGCACCGTTGCAAAAAAGATGGATACCGGCTCTGTCGTATGCGGGAGGAACAGTTTGTAGCAGATCCAGCCGCAGGCACCTGCCAGTCCGCAGTACAGGTAGTATTTCCGCGGCACCTGGAACAGCAGCGCAAACGCAATCGTTCCGACGCAGGCTGCAAAAAATTCCGCAATTAAACGAATGGTATCACTCATAGCTGCAGCCCTCCCGCCAGTTGATGATATCCTGTGATAATCAGTCCGACGCCAAGCGCAATACAGAATGTCACAAGCAGCGCATCGAGCATCCGCACGGAACCAGCGATGTAGTCCTGATCCGCAATATCACGGATGGCGTTCGTGAAATTGACACCGGGCACCAGCGGAATAATCGAACCGATGATGACCTTGTCCAGATGATGGCCGATCCCCGCCTGATACAGAAAAACGGCAATCAGTGTGACAAGCGCGCCGCCGGAAATATTCGTCGCAATCTTTGACATTCTGCCGCGCAGCAGGTACAGCAGATAGAAGTACAGAACAAAGCCCGACAGAAACGCTACCATGCTGTCCACCACATCGCCGCCGAACAGAAAACAGAAGCACGCGCTTCCGACACCGGATGCAAGCACCTGGTGCCATCTTGGTTTGTCCGGCATCCGCTGAATGTCGAGCAGCCAGGCCTTCGCCTCTTTCGGCGCGTGCAGCCCCTCCTCGATTTCGCGGGAGAGCTGGTTGACTGCCGTTACCTTGTCGAGCCGCGCCGCCGACAGCGGAATGTGACGCACGCGGGCAAATTCCTGCTTTTTTCCACTCTCAGCAGTCAGGAAAATACCACTGCTCAACACAAACGCATCGCTGGAGTTGACGCCATACGCCCGCGCAATGCGGTCGATCGTCTCCTCCACACGGAAGATTTCCGCGCCGCTCGCCAGCAGGATGTCTCCCGCCAGCGATGCCACATCAAGTGCTTCTCTCGTCGATTCTGCGTTCATCCTTGTTTTCCTCCTTTTTCAAAGCCGTATACCCATTTTCCTTTCAAAAACAGATACAGGAAAATGACAGAACTGATACTCCAGGTCAGCGGGTAAGCCCAGAAAATCACGCGGATATCCGGGATCAGCCGGACCGTCACGGTAATGTAGCTGACGCGGAACAGGCACCAGACGCAGAGCATGACAACCATGGGAACCGAGGCGTGCCCGGAACCGCGGAGCACAGCCGCGATGCAATGAGAAAATGCCAGCAGAAAATAAAACAGTGCAATCGTTCTCGCCTGCATCACGCCGCAATGGACAACGGCCGGATCGCTGTTAAACGCCGCAATCAAAGTCGGTGCGGCCGCATAGATCACAAACCCGATCAGCTCGGCGATGGTAATGGAACAGAGAATGCCAAACCGCGCTCCTTTTTTCGCCCGGTCATACTGTTTTGCACCGAGATTCTGGCTGACAAACGTCGTTAATGCCATCGTAAAGCATGTAACCGGAAGGAATGCAAAACCCTCGATTTTTGCATATGAACCGCAGCCTGCCATCGCCATTTTCCCGAATGCATTGATGTTCGTCTGCACGAAAACGTTTGCGATCGAAATAACCGAGTTCTGGAAACCGGACGGCACACCGTTGCGGATAATCTCGCCAAGCGCCCGGCCGTCGAAACGGATTTTGCGGATATGAAGACGATACTCTTCCTTCGTCCGCAGCAGATGGATCATGCAGAGAATCGCGCTTGTGAACTGGGAAATGACCGTTGCAAGCGCCGCCGCACCGACCCCCATGCCAAGCCCTCCGATAAAAAGCAGGTCGAGCACAACATTGATGCACGACGATACGATCAGATAGATCAGCGGGTGACGGCTGTCGCCAACGGACTGCAGGATGCCGACGAAAATGTTATACATGATAAAACCAAGAGATCCTGCAAAATAGGTACGGAAATATTCGACGGACTGCGGCAGGACATCGGACGGTGTTCCCATCAGCACAAGGATTTTCGGCGCCAGATACATGCCAAGCACAGTCAGCGCTGCACCGGCCGCCAGGCCGAACGCCACGGTCGTATGGATCGCTTTCTGCAGATCTTCCCGGTTTTTCGCTCCGTAATACCTTGCAATCACGACACCGGCGCCCATTGCGATACCGTTAATAAAACCAACCATCAGAAAGATCAGATTGCCCGAAGAGCTGACCGCTGCCAGCGCATTGCTTCCCAGAAAATTTCCTACGATCAGCGAGTCGGCCGTGTTGTACAACTGCTGGAACAGATTGCCAAGAAACAGCGGAATCGCAAACAGAATCATCTTTTTCGAAATGCTGCCCTCCGTCATTCTTGTCTTACTTTCTGCACTCATTCGTAAAAACCCCCATTTCTTTTTCGTACAGTCAAAACCGGTCATCCACAGGTTTCCGCCCGGTGTGTGTCCAGCCTTCTTTTCAGCAGACACACACCGGAACTCACCCGAGATGACCGGTTTGGAAATATCCTTTTTTCTATTATATCGAACCTTCTCTGGAATGACAAGCCACAAATTCATGCAGAATGGCTTCGACACGTTCCAGCATCTCCTCTTCCGTGCAAAGTTCTTCCGGTTTCATGGATTCCAGGTAATCGTAGAATGCCATAAGAATGCTCGGTTCCCGGATGCTGAGGTAAATCAGCCGCTCTGTCCGCGTCTGGAACAGAAGATAGCCCTCGTTTGCATTGACCGAAATATTCAGCGCATGCTCTGCTCTCTCTTTCGTTTCCCGGATCATACGAAGATTCGCGCGATCCCGCAGCGCCAGAAAGCGGCGGATCAGGGCAATACGCTCGTCAAAGTCCAGCGGAGAATAGCACTCTTTTGGATACTCATCCACGCGGCCCGTGTCCAGAAAACTTTTGACGCCGTCCTCTGAGAAAAACATCGTCGTTTTTTCATCCAGCACCCGTGTCTGCATCACCTTTGCATACTGCGCAACCGCCTGTATCATCTGATCTCGCTCCGGCATTTCTTTTACAAGATGGTGTTTCAGCATTTCCGGTGTCAGAAGGCCGGAAAGACACGGCATTCTCTGAAAGAAATACCGCGGAGAATCTGACGCAACAAAGTGACGAATCAGCGTTTCCGTATAGCCAAGCTGGGACCGCACCGTGTCAAGACGTTCAAACAGCGGTTCCGACTGTTTTAAATAGCCTTCAAACATCTCACGCATCATCCGCAGCGTCGTTTCCTCCCGGAACAGAATTGCATTCTGGTAATCGGCACTGAACGCAAGCGCACAGTGTTCCGTCAGAATGAGATATGGGAACAGACGGAACTCATTCAGCCGCGCCGCCACATTGTCATAGTAGTACCAGGCACGGTAATCACAGCCACAGGCACAGATCGGCAGAATCTTCTGCAGACAGCTCAGATTGTAATTTTTCCGCATCGAAACCAGCTTCTCGTTGTTGTTCATGCAGAACAGATGTTGAATCGTCAAATTCGGGTTCTGTTCCCCGAATACCTGCAGAAGTTCCATGGCAAAATCGAAGTCCGGCTGGACCAGAACGGAAATTTTTCCGTTTTCTTTTACAGCTTCGCCGGAAAACAACTGTAAAATTGCATGCCGCACATGCACTGTGCCCCGAAAGGGAATCTCTCCGCTACCCCCCCCCCGTTCAATTCCAGTTTTGCAATCTCCGCCTCATGGAAGATATATTCCTTTTTCCCCTCGCGGCGGCTGAACGTTTCAATCAGTTCTCCGACTGATTTGCGTCGGTAATAAACTTCCGCACCCATCTGGGCAATGTAAAACGCATCCATGAAATCTATTTTTTCCTGCGGCGTCAGCTGCATGAACTGCGCCATCTTCCGCACAACATCCTCTCCGGACGGATTTCGTTTTCCATTGATGATCTTATACATGAAAGAACGATCGAGTCCGCAGAACTGTGAAAGCGGGTAAACCCCGACATCTTTCATGGTGATATATTCGGATAATAAATCTGAAAAAACTGACATAGAGCCTCCTGTATCTCGATATTTTGCGTCGATTCTTTTCCAATATAGGTAAAAGTTTACCATATTCAGGGAGACTTGGCAATTCTTCCGTTCGGCTTTGCATATCGTTTTTCTTTTTTTACAGGATTTTCACACTGTTATGGAAAAACCGACGGAAAATTCCGCCGGTTTTTCTCTCTTTCGACCTGTTTAATCTTTTTTTATTCCAAATACAGTCAGTGCCTGACGTGGTGAAATACCGAGTCCACCGACACTAATCAGCGTATCCTCTGCCTCCAGCAGAAGATTTTCCTCCTGGAATCTGACGATCATGCGGCCACCACTCAAACCGTCCATCCGCCGAATCTCCATCTCGAGCGTATTTAGCGTACGCCATGCAGCAGAACCAGCATAAATATGGCCATCCGCTTCACTATAGGCGAAATCCCGGCGCATGGAGAGGACAAATTCCTTTTCTTTCCCGCCTTCTTGTACTTTCCAGTACATCTTATCGCAGCCAAAAGCGAATCGCATCTCCTGAATCGGACTTGTCTCCAGCGAAAACAGGCCGCTTCCGCCGATCAGAATTTCTGCAGAATCCGGCAGCTGCTGGTTGTCCATCAGCGGAACAGATACATAAACATGCTTACTTACCTTTTCTTCCATAAACGGATTTCTCGTTCCTCTGCGCGGCTGCAGTGCCAGCTGCGCGGTACGCTCTTTTACCGCACCGGCAAGCGGGGACGGCGGCAGCTCTCCTGCCTCTTTCTTCACATACGGGATCAGTTCCTCCTGCAGTGCACTCAGCTCCTCCTGCGTCTGTTCTGTTGCTGTTGTCAGGATCACAATCAGATCGAGATCCGGGAACACAACGCCGAACTGACCGTACGCACCATCTGCGCGGAAGGAGCCCGGATAACGGCACATCCAGCACTGATAGCCGTAGCCCTGCGCCCAGTCTTTTACGTGGCCTTCCGAATCGCCCTCCGTCTCAATCTGCTTGCGGCAGGCGCGTTCAAACCAGTCTTTTCGAAGCAGCTGCTTTCCTTCCCACTCACCCTGTCTGGACAGAAAATACGTGAATTTTGCCATATCCTCCGTTACCATCTTCATACCGCCTCCACCGAGCTCCGTTCCGTCTCCGAGCAATGCACAGGTAAGGGATGTGATGCCAAGCGGCTCCAGCAGACGGGATTTCAGAAACTCTGTAACATTCTGTCCCGTTTTTTTCCGCAGAACGGCAGCCAGCATGTTGGTTCCGGCTGTATTGTATTTATAAAACGTTCCCGGCTCATGGAGCACCGGATGATGAAGAAAGGTAGAAATCCAGTTTTCGGAATTGTCCATAATCTCCGTCTCGTGGCCGCACCCCATAATCAGCAGGTGATGCAGCGTGATTTTTTTGAGATTTTCGGATGGATTTTCCGGCAGCAGGTCCGGAAAGATATCGACAATTTTCTCATCCAGCGATAAGATTCCCTCCTGCTCGGCAAAACCAATCGCCGTTGCTGTCAACGATTTGCTGAACGAATACAGTGGATGACGGAATTTTTCATCATACGGCTTCCACCAGCCCTTCGCTGCACACTGTCCATGGCGGATCACCATAAAGCTATGCAGCTCAATCTGGCTTTCTTCCATCCGGTCGAGAAAATTCAAAATTCCTTTGGAGCTGATTCCAGCTGATTCCGGTGTCACATCTTTAAAGTATCCCATTTTGCTTTTCCCCTTTCTCGCAGCCCTTATGCATCAATTTCGTAAAGTTCGACAGAAAGATCGCCCTTCCAGCTTACACGGTCGTACGGTGTCTCCGGATAAACCACTGTGGAAATAGCATCTACGCCGTCCTCAGCAAACAGTTCCAGAATAGAAACATCAAAAACAAGCTCCAGATTCCATGCTCCGTCTTTCTTTCTCGCTGCGGTGCTGATGGAATATTTTTCCGTCATGAAGTGCTCACTGAATTCTTTGTAGCCCGCCATGGTACGGTCAACCGTGATTTTGGTGTCAGTTACATAAATCTTCAATTTCTGTCCTACTGAGTTTTTCAGGCAAATTTTCGCATCTCCTTTTCCGGAAACCTTCAGTCCAAAGGTCTCTGTGCGGATCGTTGTATGATTCTCGATCGGATAGCTGCTGTGGCGAAATTTTTCCAGTCCGGCCGGAGCAGCCACGAGGGTCAGCGCACCATCTACTTCTGTCAGGGACAGCTTTCTCGCCAGGGTTGCCTGGCCACAGTACTCTTCTGTCGGAGTCTGTGCTGCATACTGCCAGTTCATACCCCATCCCATCAGCAGAACATCTTTCGCATTCTGGAATGTAACGGCTGCATAGTTGTCGAAGCCTTCATCCAGCCATCTTGGCTCATCGGATGGATAGGTGCAGAGGAATTTTTCTCCATCGAAATCACCCAGGAAATACTGCATTTTGCAGTGGTCGTCCTCGGAGGCTTTTGTCATGCTGACAACAAGAACCCATACATTTTTCCCCTTATACTCAATCGGGAACAGATCCGGGCATTCCCACACCCCCTTCACATGATTTCCTTCCGGTCCGAATTCTCCTGTTTTCTCCCAGTTTTTCATATCCTGGGATGCGTAGAAGAAGACACGGTCCTGCGCTGCAAGAACAAGACTCCAGCATCTTCTGACCGGATTCCAGAACGCTTTCGGGTCACGGAAATCGGAAATTCCCGGGTTTTTGATGACCGGATTCAGATATGACTTTTCAAAATGCCGGCCCTTATCATTGCTGTATGCAATACTCTGCTGTTCCAAACCGTCCTTGTGATGGCTGGTATAAATAGCAATGATCGGCGGGTTTTCATTGGTACCATACTCAGAAGAATTCTGCGTATCATACACAGCACTTCCCGAAAAGATAAATCCCAGTTCATCCGGATAAAGTGCGATCGGCTGATGCTCCCAGTGAATCAGGTCGCGTGATGTTGCATGGCCCCAGTGCATCGGTCCCCAGCTGGTATCATACGGGTACTTCTGATAAAAGAAGTGGTACACGCCATCTACATAAACCATGCCATTCGGATCATTCATCCAGCCTTTTTCCGGCGAAAAATGGATTTTCGGTCTATAATCTCTTTTTTTCATCATTTTTGTAAAACCTCCCAAAATAAACATATCCCCTATTTTTTAATGGTGTACATTTTTACTTCCAGATCTCCGTCTGTGGAAACCACCTGATACGGAGCATCCGGGTAAACGCATACGGAAGCGGTCTCCAGACCACCATCTGCATAAATCTCCAGATAGGAAACGTCAAAAATAATCTCCATGTTGACATTTCCGCGCATGTAACGTTTTGTTGTAGATACCAGCAGATCCTCTTTTTTGAAGAGCTTCGGATCTACATCATCAAAGTAACTAAGGTCGCCGCTCTTAGAGCGGTCCACCGTGATGCTGTCCACCGTCACTTCGATGACTACTTCCTCACCTCTGCTGTTTTTCAGTGCAATTCTTCCGAAATTGCCCTGCACGAGAAGTCCAAAGCTCTCGGTCAGCAGCGGCTTCTGATTTCCGATCGGGAAGGCACCCGCACGGTACTCATCGATCCCGAACGGTTTTGTTTTCAGGCGGTAGCCCTCATCGGTCTCACAAAGCGAAAGTTCTCTTGGCAGTGTCATCAGACCGGAATACTCACCGGTCGGAACAAAGTTCGCGTAGAGAGGATTAACGCCCCATCCAAGGTAAACCGGGCGGTCGTAGTTTCCATACGTTACGCCGGCATAGTTGTCGAATCCGAAATCAATCCACAGCGGCTCGTCTGTGATCTCGGTGCACTGGAAGGTATCTCCATCAAAATCGCCGACGAAATACTGTATATTGGCACGGCCTTCGGTTCCCGGATGTATCATGCTGACTATCAGAATCCATTTGAATCCGTCAAATTCATTTCCTGTTTTAGCACGGATCAGATCGGTGCATTCCCATACGGTCGGCACTTTATTGACACCGACACCGAACTCGCCTGTTTTCTTCCAGTTTTTCAAATCCTGGGATGCGTAAAACTCTGCGTGATCGCCGGATGCCAGAACAAGGCTCCAGCAGTCCTTTTTATCATTCCAGAAGACGCGCGGATCACGGAAATCCGGTGCGCCCGGGTTTTTGATCACCGGGTTGCCATAATATTTTTCAAAATGCTTTCCCTGATCCAGACTGTATGCAATACACTGCTGCTCCAGGCCTGTTTCCATATTGTGTGCCGTGTAGACAGCCACCATCGGCTTCTCACCGTATTTCGCAAATCCGCTTGTGTTATTTTCATCGTATGCCATACTTCCGGAGTACATCGTTCCGATCTCATCCGGGTACAATGCGATCGGCAGATGCTCCCAGTGAATCAGGTCTTTCGATACTGCATGACCCCAGTGCATCGGTCCCCATACAACGTCATTTGGATTGTGCTGATAATACAGGTGCCAGATACCATCGATATAAATCAGTCCATTTGGATCGTTGTTCCAGTTTTTCTCCGGTGTAAAATGAATGTTCGGTCTAAAATCTCTTTTTCCCTGTTTACTCATGTAATCCCTCTTTTCCTATTTTATCTTTTTCCATTTGAAACTTCAACAAAAAAGAAATAAGAACGAAATAGTCTTCTTTTTAAATATGGCCATGTTATATGGGATACAACATGGCCACCTTTAGAATTTCTTTAGTTGTAGAACATCAATTGCAAATCGTTTACGTTACTGTTTTTTTCGTAATCGCTTTTCGCCCGATTTTTAGTTTGCTGCAGAAGCTGCTCGATCTACTGCGCCCTGGTAAATCTCAACCAGTTCATTCAAGCCAGCGCCTTCCAGCTCTGTTTTATAGGAATCCCAGCTTGCATCATCAACGCCGCCGGTTACCCATGTGGTGATGTAACGATCAACAATATCGGAGATGGTCGGCTGAATCTGTGCCAGACGCTGAATCTCTTCCTGGGTCATCAGAACACGCGGAATAGTGTCATACTCTTCCATGATGTCATCTTTACCGTTTTCTTTCTGCATCTCCAGAAGTTTCACAGCATCGAAGGTGTATCCGCAAACGGTGTCATAGTACTCGTTCTGAACGATCATAGAACCACGGCAGGTTGTGGAGTTTACACGAGCCTCACCAAAGTTCTTATAATCCGGATTCAGAGGTTTGTAGTTTCCATTTTCATCAAGTGGTGTACGAAGAATGCCGTCCTCGTCTTTCTCATAGTTGTATCCGATTGCACCCCAGTTAGATGTAACAGAAATTTCCGGATCGCCTACCATGTAATCTACAAATCTTGCAACAACGTGCGGGAATTTGCAGGTTGTTGTGATTGCTGTATCGGAAGAATCCTGCAGCTCAGAGTAGTTACACTCGAAACCGGTCATACCGTCTTCGCCCTGCAGTCTTGGAACTGCTACGTACTGATCATGTACTTCCTGGTTTGTAATTTCCTGATCGCCCCAAACACCGAAGGAACCGATCTTTGCAACGTTCTCTTTGATCAGGGAAGCGTTGAATGCCATACTGGAGTCTGCCTCGAAGGAGCCGTTCCAGATCAGTCCTTCTTCATACAGCATATTGAAGAATTCTGCTGTTTTCTTGAATGCTTCGTCTGTTGCAGTGAAGGTAACTTTTCCATCAACCAGTCTTAAGTGATCCGCATATGCATTTCCTCCGCAGTAGGAGTCAGCGCATCCGAATGCACCTGTGAAACGATAGAACAGGTTGTAGGAACCAAAGGTATCGGTTGCACCGAACCAGGTTGCCATTGGGATTTCATCAGCTTCGCCGTTGCCGTTCAGATCGCCGCCGTCGCGGAATGCTTTCAGGCAATCTACCCACTCGTCTACGGTTGTCGGCACTTCTTTGCCTACTTTATCCAGCCATGTTTTGTTAATCACGAATGGTCCAGGTGTTAATACAAGACCTTTCATTTCCTCTACATACGGGAATCCATATTTATGGCCGTTCGGAGCGGTGATCTCAAGCTGATACTGCTCATTGTCATCGAGGAATGCTTTCAGGTTCGGCATGTACTCTTCGATCAGGCCTTCGGTTGGAAGGAATACATCCTGGTCTGCGTACTGAACTACGGTGTTTCCGGATTTACCATCGCCGAAGTTCCAGAATACATCCGGAAGATCCTGTCCGGAAGAAAGCATCAGGTTGATTTTCTCTGTTGCGCTCTCCTGCGGGATTGGCTGCCAGTCAAACTCTACTCCTGTGTCCTCGAACCATTTCTTGCACATAGCCAGGTCGCCTACTTCTACGGTTCTGTCTGCAGAGTTTACGATCAGAGCGGAAATTTTTCCGTATTTCTCTTCGAATTTTGCCGGATCTTTGATGATCGGAAGGGTACCGTCGAGCTGGATAATTCCCTCATCTACTGCTTCCTGCTCTTCTGCTGTGAGACCTGTGTCACCTGCTTCTGTACCGGATGCAGATGTGGTGTCTCCTCCTGTGCTTCCTGCACCGGAGCTGCTTGAGCTGCCCGAGCTGTTTCCACAGCCTGCGAGCATGCTGGTTACCATAAGGCTTGCCAGTAATACGGATACGATTTTTTTCTTCATGTTGTTCCTCCTTTATTTTGCTGCCTTTTCGGCAGTGAAATACGTAAATATTTTTGTGTTTCTACTATAAAATCATGTCTGTTGTAGCCATGAACTCTGTAACGATAACTTTTCTGTTCTGTATCAGCCCTTGACTGCACCGATCGTAACACCTTTTGCGAAGTATTTCTGCAGGAAAGGATATACGCACAGCAACGGGAATGCGGAAACAACTACAACGCAGTATTTTAACTGCTCAGCCAGTTTCTGTTTTGTTACCATCTCAGAAGCACTACTTCCCATCTGGTTGGACTGGTTCATCAGTACCAGGTTTCGAAGAACGACCTGAAGAGGCATCTTACTGTCATCCTGCAGGAACATCAGTGCGTTGAAGAACTGGTTCCACATTGCGGTTGCATAGAACAGACACATAACTGCGATGATGGTTTTCGACAGCGGAATTGCAATTTTGAAGAAGAATCCAAAATCGCTGCAGCCGTCGATTTTTGCTGCTTCGAGAAGCTCGACCGGAATACCGCTTTCAAAGAAAGAGCGGCATACGATCAGGTTGTAAGCAGATACTGCTACCGGAAGAACCATTGCCCATGTTGTGTTGTAGATGTGCAGCTGCTGTACTGTTAAGTACATCGGAATCATACCGCCGCTGAAGAACATCGTGAAGGTGAACAGGAACATAATCGGTTTTCTTCCTACCATATCGTATCTGGAAAGTGCATATCCGGCCGGAATGGTGCAGACCAGGGAAATCAGCGTTCCTACTACGGTATACTTGATGGTGTTTGCATAGCCGGTCCAGAGCGGCTGATATTTCAGTGTGGTCGTATATCCGTTAGTGTACCATGCTTCCGGGTAGAGAAGGAATTTACCGGAGCTTACAACAACCGGGTCTGTAACAGATGCCAGAAGCACGTAGTACAGAGGATATACAATTGCGATACAGACAAGGATCATGATAACGGTATTGATCACAGTAAAGACCTTGTCTCCCGTACTCATTTTTACTTTTTTCTTTTTCACAGTGTTATTATTTGCCATTTTTCAAGCCCCCTGACTCTTAGAAAATACTGATATCGCTGGTCTTCTTTGCAACTGCGTTTGTGATAACCAGAATAATGAAGTTTACAACGGAGTTAAATAAGCCAACGGCTGTCGCAAAACTGTACTGTGCGGTCTGGAGACCTACTTTGTATACGTATGTCGAAATGATCTCACTGACGGTTGTATTGGTACCGTTCTGCATCAGATAAGCTTTCTCATATCCCACGTTCATAATGTTACCTACCTGAAGGATCAGCATCAGGATGATGGTCGGCATAATCAGAGGTAAATCAATGTAAAGGATTTTCTGAAATCTGGAAGCACCATCCATCGTTGCTGCTTCGTAATACTCCGGGCTGATTGCGGTCAGTGCTGCGATGAAGATGATGGCGTTGAATCCCATCGTCTGCCAGATGTTACTTCCGATGAAAAGTTTGCGGAAGTACTCCGGAAGGCTGGTGAACATGATTGCTTTTCCGCCGGCTCCCATAACTGCGTGGTTTACAAGACCGTTTGCGGAAAACAGTACGGAAATCAGGCTGACTACAACTACGTTTGACATAAAGTACGGTGCGTAGGAGATGGTCTGGATGATTCGTCTCGGTCCGCTTCTCTGTACCTGGTTCAGTAAGAGTGCGAAGATAACCGGAATCGGGAATCCGATGATCAGGCTCTCCAGACTGATGATGATTGTGTTCTTGATTGCCGTCATGGCAATACTGGTACTGAAGAACATTTTGAAATACTTGAAGATCGGATCTGCCCACGGACTTCCCATGATTCCCATGCGGCCTTTAAAATCTTTAAAGGCGATGATCAGGCCGTACATTGGATAGTAAGCAAAAACGATCAGCCAGATCAGTGCAGGAATCAGCAGGATGTACAGCTGCCAGCACGAGAGCGCTTTTTTCAATTTTCCACTTTCTGCCGTTTTCGGCGATGACGTTTTTTTCTTCATAGTTCCCTCCTTATTTCTCTAAAAGCTTTACCAACCGCTTTTCGTTCCACATTTGCATCGTTTCTGTTTCGGCACTTTGTATTGTGGAACCTGTTCCATATCTGTATCATAGTACGCAGTTCTTCTAATGTCAACGATATTCCAATATTTTTTCGTCATTTTCAACATTTTCACAATTTCATTTTCGTTTTTTTGTGCAATATGCACCCTGTTTTTCATGAAATCCACACTAATTTTCTTTTTCCTCGCATTCCACTGTTCCACATGTTCCGCTGTTCCATGCATTTTTTTGTTCCATATGTTCCACTTTTCTGTTTTTCACTATTTTTTCGACAATTGCAACTATTTCTGTAACGTTTTCACGCCTTTTTGCGCAGTTTATCAGAAGGAGCTTACACTCCTCCTGATACAAGCAAGTCCCAACCCACTGCTTATTGCTTCACGCAATAGAAGCAGGGGACTTGCTTGATTCGGTTAAAAAAGCTCACAAAAAGAGACACCCTTTCTTTTCAGATCGAGTGTCTCTGATATCTGTTCTTCTTCTGTTTTATTGCATTCCCGGAAAATAATCCAAACTTCAGTGCTTCCCTGTTTCGTTATTTTCAGATACTTTCCCCTTTTCGGAAGGTCACATCCACAATCTGTTCCATTTCCTCAATCTTCTTTCCGTCAATCATGCGGATGACCGTATCTACGCTCCGCTTGGCAATTTCCGGCACATTCTGACGAACCGTTGTCAGCTCCGGTGTCAAAAAGCGGGTAAAATCCAGGCCGTCGTAGCCGACCACCTTCAGTTTTTTCGGAATCTTGATTCCTTTTTTCTGCAGCATCTTCATGCACACAGCCGCTGTGACATCGGCTGTAAAAAGTCCATCAATTCCATCAAAGTGGCTGATATATTTTTTCCAGATCATCGAGCCGGTCTGAAAATTCGGATTTTTGCTTCCGGCATCAATCGCTGTAACTTTACATTTATGCTGTTTGCAGACTTCTGCAAACCGTCGGTAACGGTCCATCGAGTAACCGCGCTCTGTTGCATTCGATGTAAAATAGATCACGTTCTTACATCCGGCGCTCAAAAGTGCCTGTGCCGCAAGCTCACCGCCGCGCTTATGGTCGGAATGTATACACGGAATCCCCTCTGTGACGTAGCGGTCAATCATGACAATCGGACGGTGAATTTCCGCCAGACTGACAGAAGACGGAATATCCGCACAGCAGATAATGCCGTCCATGACATTTCGCTGCAACATTTCCACAAATTCCTCGATGCGGTTCGGGTTGTCCCCAACCTCGCAGAGCATGCACTTGTAGCCATTTGTGTACAGATTGTTCTCGACATGCTTGACCAGAGATGCCATGAATGGGTGTGAAAGATTCGTAACAACAATTCCGATAAAACCGGACTTGTTGTGGAACAGGTTCTGGGCGAGTTCGTTCGGTTTGTAGTTCAGCTCCTCCACCGCCTGCATAATCTTCTGTTTTGTTTCATCGGAAATATACCCGCTCCCATTGAGTGCACGGGATACCGTTCCGATTCCCACTCCCGCTTTGATCGCGACATCTCTAATACTTGCCATAGTTTCTCCTAACTCCTCTTCTGACACTGGGCTGTTTTCTACTGATTCGTTCCGGCTTTTCCCCCGCTGCCGGTCTGTGGAGCCCGTTCCACAACGCTTTATTACTTTTATTTTAAAGCACCTCAATCTACAAATCAAGTTAAAAGCTGAAAATTTAAGTACAAAAAACAATCGACTGTTTGGATCATTTCCCTTTTTCTGGTGAAACCATCCAAACAGCCTCCTGTGTTTTTGTCACTTTTGTCTTATTTTCCAAAAACGCTCATTCATGCGGGCATGCTTTGCGATTTTTCTGGAATTTCATATGCCCCTGAACAGTCACAAACGCTTAATCGTTTTCCAACGAGATATCACCATCCTTTGTCATCAGTGTGATTCTGCCCGCAGCCTGATCCGGTACATAAGAAAAGCTCTGCTCGTCCTCCTCTTTCTGCATCAGATTCTCCATGGTATCCGGTACATCGATCTCCCCAAAATCTGTCTTTGCCGTAATTTCCAGCCGTTCCAGATCTTTTTTACCCAGTTCAAGTTCAATATCGCCGTAGGAGTTTTCCACCGACACGTCTCCGGAAAGCTTCGTATTTTGGATTTTCGCATCGCCATCCTCCAGCGTGATCGACCCATTCTCCCACGTTCCGCTCTTCAGTTCCACATCACCGTAATCTGCTTTGCATTTGATATTCTGCATGTCACATCCGAAAAGTGTGATATCTCCATCCGCATTTTGCAGTCTTCCGCTTTCCGCCTGGATGCCATTCATCTGCACATCACCGAATCCCATCGTTACCTCTATTTTTTTCAGTACCTTCTTTTCCGGTACATACAGAATCACTCCTGTTTCCGACTGTTTACCGCCACTTAAGATTTCTTCCGTAAAGTCAATATTAATGTAAATCGTATCGGACACTGCGCTTGTCTCTTCGATGCTCAGAACACCGTCCCGCACGCGATATTCCACTGCATTCTCTCCTTTTTTCGACGGAATCCGCCAGGCGAGATAACAGGAATCGTCACCGGACGGAAGGATGCGCAGATCGCCGATCGCAAGATCTGTCTGTAATTTGTCAAAATTATCTATTTTTATTTTTTCCTGCACGGAAATGCTTTCTTCCTTTGTTGCCGAACCGTCAAACGCATTCAGATCATACGTTTCCACATACGCTTTTCCGCCGTCTGCCCAGCCGCAGAGTATAAGTGCTGCACCGGCAATACAGCATGCACAGCCCGTCAGCAATGCTGCCTTGGTCCATTTTTTCATGATCTTCGGCCTCCTTTTCTTGTTATTCTCCGTGCGCACAACACAAAGAGCCATCCCATCCATTTTGCAAGGTATACGCCGAACACAATACACAAAATACTGATTCCAATCAGTAAAATGCCCATTCCGGTGATAAGAGAAAATCCGCCGAAGGAAACCGTAACTGCCAGAATTCCCCGTAGCAGCAGCTTTATTCCGCCTGCCACGCCGACCGCAGCGGCCAGAAAGATACTCATGTCGAACAACGCCACACAAAGCGCCACGCAGAGCAGGACAATGATGACACTGATCAGAACCGGTGCTCCGATGGGAGCCGCAAACAGGGTGAGAACGGCGATCCAGATGACGCTGGCGCCTGTCGTTTTTTTCTTTTCATTTCTTTTCTCCTCCTGTTCCATAGCCGTGTGTTCATCCATCTTTTTATCCAGAAGATTCATCATCAGCTCTGCGGCCGCAATCTTTGGTGTTCCAAGCTCCTCTATCACCGCCTGCTCGTTTTCCGGGCCGGCATCTGCAAAGTACTCAGTGAAGTACTCCATTGCATCTTCGTAATCACTCTGCGGAAGTTTTTTCAGATACTTCTGCAGCTGATTCAAGTATTCCTGACTTGTCATCCTTTTTTCCTCCCCTCGATGATGTCGTCGATGGTGTCACGGTAGGACTTCCATTCGCCCTGCAGATACACCATCTGTGTTTTTCCCTCTTCTGTAATCGAATAATATTTCCGTTTTCTTCCCTGGTACTCTGCGGAATACGTCGTCACGTAGCCTGCTTTTTCCAGTTTTTTCAGAATCGGGTACAGCGTCGACTCTTTGATATCGGCAACCAGCTTGATGGTCTGGCTGATCTCATATCCATAGGAATCTTCCCGGTTCACAATCGACAGGATCATAAATTCAATCAGCAGTGCTGATACCGGAAAATACATAAAAACCACCTCCGTAAGTCTCTGATATATAAAACATTTATATATATAAATTTTATATATATCATAAGACTATGGAAGTGGTTTGTCAAGAGGAATATATAAAATTTTTATATATCTCGCGTCATATCATGCCACGCTTCGCCGCCCCAGGTGGATGCGGAGATTCCATCGTCGTGGAAATTCATCTTTTGATACATCTCTACTTTGTCCTGCAGACAGGTCAGAATGAGCCGTTTTCTTCCGTTTTTCCGCTCCCGGCGGCAGTACTCATCCATCAGTGCGCGGGCAATTCCCCGGCCGCGGTACTCCGGCAGAACACTAAGCCCCAGCAGCATAACGTTTTCTCCTTCCGGATCGTACAGGCTGATCTCATCGAAAAAAGCATCGCGGAACTTTGTCTCGTTTGTTGCAAGTCCGTTCAGTGTTCCGGCGATTTTTCCAGTCTCTTTGTCTACTACCGCCAGAAACAGCTCCGGCGCGTACTGCACACGCTCACGCATGCTCTTTTCGGAGCACGCCTCATTCGGCGGAAAACAGGCAAGTTCAATAGCAACGCCCTGCTCCATCTCCTCCTGGCGGATCGTGCGAAATTCATATCGTTCCATTCTGTTGTATTCCTTCGTGACCCGCTCAAAGAACTGTGGAAAACCGCTTTCTACTGCAAGCTGATCGAGTGGATCAAACCCCGTTTCTTTTTCCTTCCGGTCGTAATAATACTTTCCTGTCTGCAGATCGATCGACAGACGGTCGAGTGGAAAACCTTTTTTGCTCTTTGGATGCGGTGTGCCAACCAGCCCAAACGAAGCGCTCTTCATCGAAGGTTCCATCGCATCATAACGATGAGTTTCATCGAGAATCAGTGAAATTGCGTTTTGGTAATGTCCTGTCAGACCGCCGTACTTTTTCGCCAGATTAGCGTAATGTGCCGTCATCTCTTCATCGGACAGATACTTTCCGTTCACGGTCCGCACATGGACACCGGGCTGGTCTTCCTCTGCCACATCGTCAAAATACAGGCCGGAATCGCAGGAAAATACCGGCATGTGAAGCGCTTCAAAGTAAGCTTCCGCTTTTTTTCTGGCATTTTCCAGCGGCGTTTTTCCATCTTCTATAATTTCCGGCAGCCTGACCTCCCCAAGATCTTTCAGTCCGATCAGCTCAATGCCAAGGTCTGCAAGGCGGCGGCGCATCACATCGAGTTTTGCAGGGTTGCCGGTTCCATACAATAGTTTCATAGCCTAAATCTCCTGTTTCATTTTCCTGGAGCGTGCCCCGAAAGGCTTTCGTAGTCTGCTCCAAAATCATTCCATCTCTTTCTTACGCCTGAATGCCAAATTCCTCCGGCAGGAAGCGCGGGCAGACATTTTCGGGGGATGTGATGACCGATGCAGCCAGACGCGTACCGATTTCCACAGCCTGGCCAAGTGTTTTTCCGTAGGTCAGGCCGGCAGAAACGCCTGCACAGAATGCATCCCCTGCTCCCGTCGTGTCTTTTACCTGGATCTTCTGTGCCGGACAGAAGCCTTTTTCCCCGTTTGCCACTGCGTAGACAGCGCCTTCGCCGCCCATCGTTACCACCATCGCCGGAACGTTTGCCACTTTCAGGCGCTCGGCAAGAATGTATTCCATCTCTTCTGGTGTTTTTTCGCTGTAATCATTAGAGAAGAATACACCCGCCTCGAGCTGATTGCAGATTAGACAGTCAAATTTCTGCAGAAGATCACGTCTTCCGACTGCGATGTTCATGTTGCTGACAACACCGTACAGTTTTTTTTCATGTTTTTCGCAGAGCTGGACAAGCTTTTTGATGATGTCCTTGTCCATATCAATCTCTGCCACAACAGAATCGCAGTTCGCAATGATCTCATCGCCGTTTTCTTCCAGAATACCAAGGATCGGCATCAGGTTCGGCCGCTGGGAGATGGATCCTGCCAGATCGCCGTTGTGATCGAAGACGGCAAGCCACGTTCCCATGCCGTTCGGGATTTCTTTCATATATTCCGTGTTGACTTTATGGCGCTGCAGTTTGCGCACAACATCCTCGCCGAGCGCGGTATTGTCTGCGATTCCAAGGAAGGTCGGGCGGAGCTCAAGGTTTGCGATATCTTCTACGACGTTTCGGCTGACACCGCCGTGGATGTACTCCACATGACCTGCGTTTCTTCCGTCTGGGACATAGATATCCTCAGGGAAACCTTTGATATCCACAAAAATTGCTCCTAATACAACAATTCCATTTTTATTTACTGCCATATTGCTTAACTTCTCCTTCTATCATCTTTTTTCTGTCAGCACCCGAAAAGCTGTGCTGTTTTTTCCATCCGTTCTGCAATCGGTACACCGAACGGGCAGCGTGTCTCGCAGGCATGACATCCGACGCACTCGGATGCTGTGTGTTCCAGTAATTCATAGTGCGATTTTACGGTTGCCGGAACCTCCGGCTGCATCGTCGCAAGATCATAGAATTTATTAATCATTGCGATATCAAGATTTGCGACACACGGTTTGCAGTGACCGCAGTAGGTACACTCTCCACGATAGGAATGGAACGGCGCATTGGCGATAACGGATGCATAATCTTTCGCCTCCTCGGATGCTGTCTCGTACGCAACGGCATCATCCACCTGTTCTTTCGTATCGTAACCGCACAGGATGGAACAGACGGCAGGTCTTGTGAGCGCATAGTGAATGCACTGCACCGGGGTCAGCTTTACGCCGAACGGAGAGCGTTTCTCATCAAAAAGACGGCCGCCTGCAAAGCCCTTCATAACGGTAATTCCGACATCGTTCTGCTCACAGACTTTGTATAATTTTGCACGGTCCGCATCGATTCCTTTCAGTCCCTCGTCGAATTTTTCGGCAAACATCTGGTCAATGTTATCACTGGCCGGAAGCATATCAAATGCCGGGTTAATGCTGAACAGAATCATCTCCACATAGCCGGATTCCGCCGCTTTGACAGCGACTTTCGGGTTGTGGGAACTCATGCCGATGTGGCGGATCACACCGCTGCTTTTCAGTTCCATCACGTAGTCCATGTAGTCAGAGTGCTGAATCTGATCCCACTCCTCCTCGGAATCAATATAATGAATCATTCCAAGGTCGATATAGTCTGTCTGCAGCCGTTTCAGCAGATCCTCGAACGCCGGGCGCACGTATTTCATATCTCTGGTTCGGTAATACTGACCGTCTTTTAACGTCGAACCAATATGACCCTGAATGAACCATTTGTCACGGTTTTCCTTGATTCCGTTTCCGATGATATCCCTCGATTTCGCATCCGGCATCCAGCAGTCGAGAATATTGATTCCCTGCTCAGATGCATAGTGGATCAGCTCCACACCTTCCTCCTCCGAATGGCGTTCCAGCCACTCGCCGCCGAAACCGATCTCGCTGACCTGTAAATTGGTTTTTCCTAATCTCCTTGTTTTCATTTGCAAAATCCTCCTGTAACCTCCTATTGTTTTCTATAATAGACTTTTAAGTTTTGCGAATCAAATAACCTCGTTTTGATTTTGTCAATTCATCCACTATTGTATCTATTTTCTTCTGCTCAAGAAGCACACAGTTTCCACATGTTCCGACCACGCAAACATGTCATATCCCCACGCCTCTTCTGCCCGGTAACCGTGTTTCGTCAGGTAACGAAGATCCCTTGCCAGTGTCTCCGGATTGCAGGAGATATAGACGATTTTCTCCGGTGCCAGCATCACGACAGAAGATAAAAAGGCTTCATCACTTCCGGCTCTTGGCGGGTCCATGAAGACGACATCGGCTTTTTCGCCTTTTTCGGCCATGGAGACCATGAAGGCGCCGGCGTCGTTCTGGTAGAAGGAGACGTTTTTGATTTGGTTTCGTTTGGCGTTTGTTACGGCATCGCGGACGGCGTCCGGGTTCAGTTCGACGCTGATGACTTCTCTGGCATCGCGGGATGCGATGAGGCCGATGGTTCCGATTCCGCAGTAGGCGTCCATGACGCGTTCGTTTCCGGTGAGGCCGGCCAGGGAGATGGCTTTTTCGTACAGGTTTTTCGTCTGAACCGGGTTGACCTGGTAGAAGGACTGCGGGGAGATGCGGAAGGTGCAGCCGCAGAGTTCATCCTCGATGTAACCGCGTCCGAAGAGGACAATGTCGCGTTTTCCGAGTACCATGCTGTCGGTGCGGTCGTTGACGTTCAGTACGATCGTGGTGATCTCCGGGTGGAGTTTGCGCAGGGCCTTTACGAAGTTGTTTTTTGACGGGAAGACTGGTGATACGCAGACGAGGACGACCATGATCTCGCCGGAAGCAAAGCCGGTGCGCACCATGACGTGGCGCAGGAGGCCGTAGCCGCTGTCCTCGTTGTAGATCATGATTTTGAAGCTCTTCAGCAGACTGCGGATATCGCGGATGATGGCATCGGCACGCTGATCCTCGAGCAGGCACTCATCGACCGGAACCACTTTGTGTGTGCCCTTTTCATAAATGCCGGATATGATCGTTCCGTCTTTTTTGCGTGCAAAGGCGGAATTGACTTTATTCCGGTAATGATAAGGATTTTCCATGCCAACCATGCCTTTGACCGGGACGATGCCCTTCAGAGTCTTCTTCAGGAACTGCTCTTTTTTCGCGAGCTGCTCTTCGTAGGAGAGGTTCAGATATGTGCATCCGCCGCATTTTTTCTGATAAGGACATTTCGACGATGATGAACTCTTTTTCTGCTTTCCTTTTTCCGGTGCCACGCTCTTTGTTTTCTCTGTACGAACGGCTTTCTTTTTATTTTCCCTGTCGAAATACGTCTTTTTTCTTCCGTCAGCTCTTTTATTCTTCTCTCTCGTGTTTTCCACTTTCTCTTACCTTCTTCCTCTATTTCGCAAACCCGCGCAGCAGCGCGATCTCTTTTGCATATCCGTCCAGCTCATTCGGTGTTTCCAGATAGAACGGCAGTCCCGCCAGCGCCGGATGTGTCACAATCCGCTCAAATGCCGCAAGCCCCAGCGATCCCTCGCCGATCTTCTCATGGCGGTCCTTATGGCTCTCAAACGGATTCTTGCTGTCGTTCAGATGAACCGCTTTCAGCTTCGAAAGTCCTACCACGCGGTCGAACCCCTCAAGCACATCATCGAGGTGATCCACAATATCGTATCCCGCATCGTACACATGGCACGTATCCAGGCAGACACCCATGTGGTCTTTTAATTCCACGCGCTCCAGAATCGCCGCCAGCTCCTCAAACGAGCGGCCGACTTCGGTTCCTTTTCCTGCCATCGTCTCGAGCAGCACCGTGGTCGTCTGCTCCGGTTTTAAAATTTCATTCAGCATCTCCGAAATCAGACGGATTCCCTCTTCCGCCCCCTGTCCGGTATGGCTGCCCGGGTGGAAATTGTAGCAGTTTCCCGGCGTATACTCCATCCGTTTCAGATCATCCGCCATCGTCATCCATGCAAACTCTCTCGTGTGCGCATCCTTCGAGCACGGATTCAGCGTGTACGGCGCATGTGCCAAAATGCGCTCGATTCCATGCTCCTTACTGTAAGAAAGAAACGCTGCGACATCCGCCTCGTCGATGGCTTTCGCCTTGCTTCCTCTCGGGTTTCTTGTAAAAAACTGAAAGGTATTCGCCCCGATGGACACCGCCTCTTTTCCCATGGCAAGATATCCTTTGGACGATGATAAATGACATCCTATTGTCAGCATAACTTCTATTCTCCTTTATTTCCAAACCACAACTCACCGATTCTCTGCGAGCCGCATTACTTAAAGCACAATTTTCCGGTACGGAATTCCCATCTCCGAGAGTGCTTCCTCCTCCCGCTTCTGACACGTAAAGAGCAGCACCTGCGTCCGGTTTTCCGCCAGCCATTTCAAAGTTTCTTTCAGCCGGTTTTCATCGTAAAACGCAAACGATTCATCGAGAATCACCGGCAGCTCCTCCTCGCCGCAGAGCACATCCATCGCCGCCATGCGGAGCGCAAAGTACGCCTGCTCGATCGTGCCGCGGCTGACCTGTTCAAGCGGCACATATTCGTCTGCGGTGTGAAGGCCGATCCGCAGATTCTCATCCATATTCACCTGCAGATAGCGGCCATTCGTCAGCGATGACAGCGTTTTTGACATCTGCTGTTTTAAGCGGTCGCCGATCCGGCTCTGCATCTGTACGGAGAGACTCTGGATCGTCTCCCCCGCCAGGGAAAGCGCATCGAGTTCTTCCTGCAGATGATCTTTTTCCGTCATGGAAATGCAAAGCTCTTCGTATTCACTCTGCAAGTTCGACAGCACCGTCTGTTTCTGCCCCAGCTCCTGCTTCAGGCGGTCCACATTCCACTGCTGGCGGCGGATCGCCTGCTCCTCCGGCTCCGTCACGACCTGCTCGACCTCCGTTTTCCGGTGACGGAACAGACTGTACGCCAGATACAAGAGCGCCGCAATCGCAAGCCCGAGTCCCGTTCTCGTCAGCAGCGAATCAATATGGAAGAACTGCAGAATGCATAAGAACAAGAGAAATCCAGCCAGCGCCACGCACGCGGCACCCCATTTGCGGCTCTTCCGAGATTCTTTTTTCATCTTCCGCACCCGTTCGATCGGCACATCCTTCTGATAAATATCCCGCTTCATCTGCTCTTTCGCCTGCTGCAGATTCTCCTCGCTCTGACGGCACTCCTCCGTAAAAACGGAAATTTTCGTCTCAAGTTCTTCCTTCCGTTTTTCCAGTCCCGCCAGCGTCTTTTTCTGTTCCTGCTCCAGGCGCTTTCTCTTCTGCTTCAGCAGATCCAGCGCCGCCGCCACATCGAGCTCTCCATCGCTGCTCCCCTGGTAATTTGCCATATAGTTCCGCAGCTCATCCGCAAGCCCTTCCTCGGTTCTGCCTTTTAACTGCCCGATCGAAGCCGTATTATCATACACAATCTCACTGACACCGCCGAGCAGCATGGAAAGATCGCCGTCCTCCACGGAGAGCACCTCGCCATCCGTCAGGCACACCAGCTTTGCATTGGCGTTCTGCCGCCCGAAATTCCGTGTCAGGCGGAACCGTTTGCCGCCGCTTTCAAGCACCATCTCTCCCGCATAGTATGCCGGATTTTCCCATGGCTCATAACGACTGTAGACATCATTTTTTGCCGCCCGCCCCCGGCCGCGTGTCATGCCGAACAGCATGCTGCGGATGAAGGTATGGACGGTCGATTTTCCGCTCTCATTTTCCCCGCTGATGAGCTGAATCCCATCGGAAAATTCCAGTGTGCGGTTCTGCATTTTTCCAAAATTGCGGATTTCCAGTTTTTCTATTTTCATCTTCTATACCTCCCGCAATCTTTTTTTCAGCCGTTCCTGCGTGCCGCCAGCAGCGCCTCGAGACCATAGTCGAGCGCCTTCTGTGACTGCGCATCCGTCTTTGTTTCAAATGCTTCAATATAGGCGCTGATCAGACTAGCGCCATACGTTTTCTTCAGCTGTTCCAGATCGTATGCCGGACGTGTTTCATCCTCCACGGAGATGACTCTGCCGCAGTCCAGCAGCCGTTTCGGAGAAAATTCCAGCTCGGCGGCACGGTGTCCCACAAGTTTCAGGCGGATAATTTTTCGAATCTTCCCATCCTCCCGCAGCGCCAGCTCCTGTTTCAGCTTCGTCTCCAGCGCATACTGTGTCAGATCCTCCGTCACGTTCAACACCAGATCTTCGTACTCATATCTGGCAAACGGCACAAACTGAATCCGCATGCCGTGCTCGTCCACCGTTCCGCGGATGTAGCCGTGCGGCCCCAACTGCGTCTCATCCGTCGGTTCGAGTGCGCCTGCGTATGCCATTTTGTCGGGAATAAGAATCCCCGGCTTATGAATGTGCCCGCACGCAATATAATCAAACCCAGCCTGCGCCATGCGGCCCGGATTCCACGGCATGTGGCGGGCATCGCCGCCGTGCGCGAGCAGCAGATGATATTTCATTTTTCCCTCCGGCCGCACGCCGTCCAGCCGGTTTTCCAGGATCTCTTTTTTGTCGTAACTGCATCCGTACACCGCCGTCTTCTTCTCCGGGACTTCAACACACTCCGGCTCCGGCGACAGGAGCATTACCACGTTGTCTGCCCAGTCGAAACCGCGGTAAAAGCTCTCCCGCTTCACATAATCGTGGTTTCCGGCAATCAGCACGACGATCGTCTCCGGGATGGAAGCAAAGAGATCATTAACCTCTTTCAGTTCCCGCAGAAGCGGCTGGCACTGAAACAGATCTCCCGCGATCAGCAGAAAGTCCGTCTTTTCCCGACCGGCCAGGCGGATGATCCGCCGGAAGCTCTCCCAGATGGCCTCCCCGCGCTCCTCGCTCCAGGGAAATCCCGCATCCGGCTGCATGCCGAGATGCACATCCGCAATATGAATAAACCGCATAGGCGCATACCCCTTTCTGGATTCATTTTCTCTATTACTACAATACGGACGTCAGGTGCACCAAATCCACATTGGATTCCACTGCACCCGGCATCCGTATTTTTTAAGTTTCTATATCACTTTTCGTAATTACAGCTCGCAGTTGTTTACTGTTCTCGGGAACGGGATGACGTCGCGGATATTGCCCATTCCGGTCAGATACATGACGCATCTTTCAAATCCCAGTCCGAATCCTGCATGGTGGGTAGAACCATATTTTCTGAGGTCCAGATAGAATCCGTAATCTTCCTCAGCAAGTCCCAGCTCTTTCATACGGCCAAGCAGTTTCTCGTAGTCGTCCTCACGCTGACTTCCGCCGATGATCTCTCCGATGCCAGGAACCAGACAGTCCATAGCTGCAACGGTCTTGTTGTCATCGTTCAGCTTCATGTAGAACGCTTTGATCTCCTTCGGATAATCGGTAACGAAAACCGGTCTCTTGAAGATCTGCTCGGTCAGATAACGCTCATGCTCGGTCTGCAGATCGCATCCCCAGTATACTTTGTAATCGAATTTGTCGTTGTTTTTCTCCAGAAGCTCGATAGCCTCGGTGTAGGTTACACGGCCGAACTCAGAATTTACGACATGGTTCAGACGCTCGATCAGTCCCTTGTCCACGAAACTGTTGAAGAACTGCATTTCTTCCGGTGCATGCTCCATAACGTAGCGGATGACATATTTCAGCATTGCCTCAGCAAGCTCCATATCGTCCTCCAGATCAGCGAAAGCGATTTCCGGCTCGATCATCCAGAACTCTGCTGCATGGCGGGTGGTGTTGGAATTTTCTGCACGGAAGGTCGGTCCGAAGGTGTAGATATTGCGGAATGCCTGTGCAAAGGTCTCGCCGTTTAACTGTCCGCTTACGGTAAGGCTTGTCTTCTTTCCGAAGAAGTCCTGTGTGAAATCAACAGCGCCGTCCTCGGTTTTCGGAATATTGTCAAGATCCATGGTGGTTACCTGGAACATCTCGCCGGCTCCCTCGCAGTCGCTTCCGGTGATCAGCGGGGTGTTGACATAAACGAAGTCTCTCTCCTGGAAGAACTGATGGATCGCATAGGCGCAGAGGGAACGAACACGGAATACTGCCTGGAAGGTGTTGGTTCTCGGACGCAGATGGGAAATGGTACGAAGGTATTCCATGGAGTGGCGTTTTTTCTGCAGCGGGTAATCCGGTGCGGAAACGCCCTCTACGGTAACTTCTGCCGCCTGAATCTCAAACGGCTGTTTTGCCTGCGGGGTAGCAACGAGGGTACCTTTTACGATGATGGCTGCGCCGACGTTCATTTTGGAAATCTCAGCGAAGTTTTCCATCTCATCGTGGTATACGATCTGCAGGGTTTCGAAATAGCTTCCGTCATGCAGAACGATGAAACCAAAGGTTTTGGAATCACGTACGCTGCGCACCCAGCCGCCTACGGTTACTTCTTTGTCCAGGTATGCTTCCCGGTTTTTATAAATCTCTCGGATGGTTGTAAGTTTCATTGTCTTTTTTCTCCCTAAATATTCATAGTGCTTTCTTTATTCTAGCACTTTTTGCGTCATTAGAAAACCCCGCAAATCACTCGATCTTTACTTTTTTAATATAACTGATGAAGACATTGCCGTTCTGTGCGAACAATGCATCGCTGTCATCGTCAGAAAGTGCAGTTGTCTCGCCCGTTGCCGGGTTATACAGCCAGGAATTTCCAAAAATATCGTATCCGGTCAGAAGCAGACTCTCGTTCGCGCCGGTCTTTACAACAACGCCGTAGCCGCTGCTGATCATGTAGAGAATTTCTTCTCTTGTGCAGCCCGTCAGGTTCAGCAGTTCGTAATCATCACCGAGTGACTCCTTCAGCACGTTTTCGTCCAGAGATGCACTCTGGAATCCCGACGGCATCGTTGTCTCGTCGAGGCGCATGCCCTGCTGGCGGTTTCCGCGCTCCCACACATAGGACTGGCTGCTGTTCAGCACAACGCCGACATTCTCATCGGCAAGCTGTACGGCCTCGGCCGGGGAGCTTAAAATGGCGATCAGTTTTCCTTTTCCATATACATAGTAAAGATCTGCGCTGCCCGTGTCGTACGACATCGTAAGATCGGTCCGTAAGGTTGAATAGATATATTTCGGTGTCAGTGTCAGAAGCGACTGTGTTTTGCCGCTCGTCGAGAATTCCAGAAGGAACTGCTGCTCTCTTCTGTCGTCCACCGTTGCCAGGCGGCCCGTCACCAGTTCCTGGCTCTGCTGCTCGCCGTTCATGATGTGATCCTCCGGCGCATCCGCATAGCCGTTTTCCTGGCGTACCACGCGGTCCAGCTCCAGAAGGCCGTCCGAAATCGACACACCTGTCACATAATAGCCGTCCTGGTGATACTCTTTTTTCACGTTTCCGTCGATGCTGACAATCCGCACCGTATGCATAGCGAAAACTTCATTGCCGGAAATATCTTTTAAAATATCGCTGTCGTTTGCCATACCATAGACAAAGTCTTCATTGATAAAGCCAAGTGCCCGGATCTTCTGTCCGTCATCCGCCGCAAAGCGCTGCGTTTCCCCGCTCTCCAGATTCATCACGGTGATGTTCATCGCACTGCTTGCATTGTCCGCATCCATCCACGCGATGCTCTCCTGGCTTTCCGATACTACAAAGCAGTCCTCCGGGATACTTTCCCGGACCACCGTCGTCGTGCCGGTTTCAATATCTACCTTACACAGGTTCTCATTCAGATAGAGATACATCTCTCTCTGCTTGTTGACGTAGGAGAGGCGGTCGAGCTGTTTTTTCAGCATCTCGTAGGAAATATCCGCCGGAACGAAAATCTCCTCGGTTGCCACATTCCGCTCGGCGCGATAATAGTAAACGGCTGCTCCCACTTCACCCTCGTGGTTTCCGCGGTTCATATAGCCATAAACAACAAACGTTACATCGCCCGCATCATCCACACGTACAATGTTGACATCATGCTCTCCGTGCTGTTCCCGGTCATCCATGCTGCCGTTCTCACGGAAGCTGAAAACGCGGATCGTCTTGTTGGCGCTGCGGTTGTAGCACCAGAGATCACCGTTTACTACAAATGCGACAATATCACCTGCCGTATTCGTCACATACTTGGTATCCTCGCCGGTCACACCGAGGTTAATGCCGGATTTCGTCAGAACACCAAGCTCCGGATCAAAGATCTGCTGTGCGCTCCGCTCGAAGTCCAGCAGAATAATCTCTCCGTCGGACTCTCGCATCCGGTAGAACTCGCTTACGGTATAATACTCCGTCTGTCCGTTCTCATCCTGCGCACTGATCATGTACTCCTGTTTGATGCTGGTCGTCGTCTCATTCGCTTCTTTGATCTGCTGCACCGGCTGCTGTACGATCGTCGGTGCGAGGCTTCCCCAGGAAATCTGGTCGAGGCTGGAATGAATGTTGACATTGAGGAACGAAGAATTATCCCCCGTCTCATCCGGCTCAAGCTGCGGAACGAGCGCTTCCGCCTGCGTTTTATCCAGGCATGTCTGCGCAAACATCTGCGTGTAGGCCAGATAATCGCCGACCTCCACGCCGTTGCGCTGTACAATGCGGGTGTAATACCAGGCAGACTGGCCGTTTCCGTAGGCAACCTCGAGCTTCAGCGTATATTCCTGATTCATCAGAATCGCGGTCTCTAACTGGAAGTCTGCTTTCAGATAGCTTCCGTCCTCGTCAAACGATTTCAGCACCGAGTTTTCAATCAGCGCTCCGCCGTCTGTGCTTTCCACCGTATAGGTCACGTTTTTAATTTTCTGTCCCTTCGCATCAATTTCCAGCGTAAGCGAACGGTCCATCGGCAGCGGTGTCAGGTTTTCTCTTGTCGTTACGCCGTTCATCTCCTGGCGGTATCCGTACATGCGGTTCACTGTCGTGTCCGCGGTCTTCATGTACAGCACCGGAAGACTCGCTGCGTCCAGATCGGTCGCATTCTCCGTCGTCTCGTGGCTCATCAGGTGTGTGAACACACCGACTGATGCGGCAAAAACAAGAAAAAGGATCAGAATCCTTGCTGCTCTTTTATTCATCACGGCTCCTCCTTTTCTGTGAGGAGGTCTGCCAGTGTCGGCTTCACATGGTACGCTTCCATGCACGCTTTCAGTTCTTCCGGCAGTTTTTTCGAGCCTTCCTGGCGTTTTACCGCGCGGATCAGAAGGTTCTTCGGCGTGTGCTCCATGTCGATGAATTCGAGAATCTGTGTCTCATAGCCTGCATTCTCCAGAAGCTTTGCCCGGATTCCGTCGGTCAGAAGCGCCGCCATACGCTCTTTTAAGATGCCGTAATCCATGATCGGATACAGTTCTTTGTTTACAATCTGGCGGTTCAGCTCATGCTGGCAGCACGGAACGGAAAGAATAACTTTTGCATTCCATTTGACGGCCTTTTCCAGCGCATAGTCAGTCGCCGTGTCGCACGCGTGCAGCGTCACCACCATATCGACCTCGTCGCGGCCGGTATAAGAAGCGATGTCACCCTGATAGAAATGCAGCTTTTCATAGCCATATTTCTCTGCCAGTCCGTTGCAGATTGCGATGACATCCTCTTTCAAGTCAAGTCCGATGATATTGACATCCAGTTTTTTCAGTTCGCGGAAGTAATAATACATCGCAAACGTCAGATACGATTTTCCGCAGCCGAAATCGAGAATCGTGATCTCGCGGTCCGATGGGAGCTGCGGCAGGATATCTTCGATGAACTCCAGAAAGCGGTTGATCTGGCGGAACTTGTCGTAGCGGGTCCGCACGATTTTGCCTTCTTTTGTCATAACACCAAGATCCTGTAAAAAAGGAACCGGGATTCCTTCTTCCAGAATATACCGTTTCTTCCGGTTGTGCGCCAGATTGACGGGTTTGCCGGTTCCTTTCATATGCGGTTTCTTTTTGATCGTCATCGTTCCCTTTTTGCTGACCAGAACGGATGCTGTGCAGGTGTCGGATTCGAGCTGCATCTGCTTGAAGGTTCCGTTCATCCAGTCGCTGATCCGGGTGATCACATCGTCTTTTGTCATATTTTTATGAAACTCCTTCGTGCCGACGGTCTCCTGGCACTGAAAGAGCAGTTTTCCTTTTATTTCAACCGGGCGTATTCTCACTTTGGACACTTCACTGTCCCCTCTTGGGCCGCTGATCGTGATACGGTACAGCCCTTCCCGGATTTCATCCTGTAATAATTTCTGTAATTCCATTTATACTCTCCAAACTTTCTGAATCGTTTGTAAACATGTGTAATAAAGCCCCTTACAACCCCGCTAATATTGTAATCTGTTTTCCGCAAAACCACAACAAAAAAATTATTAAAAATGTGTTACCCTCTTATTACTTTATGGCGCGGTTTAAAGCCACAGATTGTAATAATGTTTCCTCCTGCTCCGCCTCCGGAACATTTCATTATAAAAAAGAACACCGATCAAATCGAGCAGTTCCTCTTCTGCCGTTTTCTCATCCTTCCCGCCGTTTTCCCTGCCGTACTGACGTGCGATATTCCGGCAGGTGTGCTCCATCATAAGCCGGTCCGGGAATTCGTCGTACATCATGCTGCCGCGGTAATCCATGCGGTCACACTCTGCCTCCACCAGCCGCTGCAGATCAGATGCCGTCCGGGAATAATACGACTGCATCCGCTGCCGTTCCCGCGCTTCCTGCTGCTCCGCCATACTTCTTCCCCATAAGGGCTGTGCCGCAAAAAACGGCTCCGGCCGCTCCATCGGATTTCCCTGATAGGAATTTCTTCTATTTTCATACACTCTATCCTGATTCATGCCTGTTTTATTTCCTTTTTGCTCTTCCTTATACCATATGCACACCGCCGCCATTCTGCCGTTTCCCAGATCTCAAACACAATTTCACTTGCCAAAACCGCCGTTCCGTACTAAAATACAACCTGTATCTATTTTTCCGATACATCATATAGGAGTGAATATCATGAATCTGAATATGCAAGCTTTCAACATCAACACGCTGCTTGGCGGTCTCGATAAAGTCCGGGACGTCATGGGTGTTTACCAGCAGCAGCTTCTTCTGATTGTGATTGTTTTTGCCCTGCTGAACTGTTTCTTCGGCTATGCGCTCCGCAAACTCTGGAGCGTCATTCCCGGATTTTTTCTCGGCGCGGCCGCCGGTTATGCAGCGGGTACCTACACGAATCAGACCACGACGATCACCCTGGCGCTTGCCGTCGGCATCGGTCTTCTGACCGCAATCATTGCCTTCGTCCTCTACCGGATCGGACTTTTTCTTCTGATCTGCGGGCTCGTCGGCTTTTGCCTCTGGCATCTCGTCAATCCAAACGATATCACAGGTTATGGACTCGTCGCCCTCGTCGCTTTCGTGATCGGCCTGATCTGCGTTCCGTTCGAACGCATTTCCGTAATCCTGGTCACCTCCATCTGCGGCGCCCTCACGACGATCCGCATGGCATATTTCTTCAAGGACCTCGATCTGAACATGATGTTCTGGATTGTCTCTGCCATTCTCGCCGCAGCAGGCATGCTCTTCCAGTTTAAACCGTGGAAAGAGGCGGACTACTGGGAGGATGACGACGAAGAAGAACGCGAACACCGTGCAAAAGCGCGCGCCAGACGGAAGCGCAGATCCGGTTTCGACCCTCTTCCATCCAGAAAGAAGAAAAAGAAACGCCGCGGCTCCTCTTCCTCTTCTTCCGGCAACGCAAGAGATCCGTACCGCAGCTATCAGAAACCGTCGAACCGTACCCGTGTTTCGCAGAACACCATGTACGATTTCCGTTTTGTTCCGGAAGAACCTGACGATGACGACGATGAGAAAGATCTTCCAAAAATCATCCGCCGCCGGCCATCCGCAAAACCGGCCGCTCCGGAGGAGTTTGACGAAGAAGAAACATCCCCAAAAGCTTCCATGGGCGACACGAAGCCGTATACCTCTCCTTCCAAACCGCAGATCACCGAGGACGGCATCCCGGATGTCGATCTCTCCGCGATCCGGCAGCAGATTTCCGAAGAGGTACAGAGAATTTACGAAGACGATCAGAACTCGTAATCCGCACTGCAGCGCAGAAAACCCGGCAGGCAAAGGAACATTCCCTTGTCTGCCGGGTTCATTTTTTATCCTGATTTTCAGTTATAAAGATACTTCTGATTTGTCTCCAGATCGATCGTGTCTTTGTCGAGCCACTGATATCCCGTATCGATCTTCTGATCTACCGGAAGTCCCTGAATCGCGCGGACGGCCGCCACGATTGCCGCATAGCCAAGACCGTACGGATTCTGCGTTACGGTACCGTACTCGCGTCCCTCCTGGATCGCTTTCTGCTGTTTTTCACCGGAATCAAAACCGACAATCTGAATCTGCTCAGTATTTTCCATATCTGCCAGCGCATCCAGCGTCTGGTCTGCCATGTCTTCGTTCGTACAGAAGATGCCCTTCAGAGCCGGGTAGGTTTCAAGTGTATTTTTCAGCATGTCCGCGATGGATTCTTCTCCATCTCCGTAATTCACCTGAACCACTTTCACATCGGTATATTTTTCTTCGATCTCTTTTTTAAATGCTTCCACGCGCTCTACGCTGCTCTCGGTGTTGTACTGATGTGCAACAATCGCAACCTCTCCGCTGTTGCCGATGGCCTCACAGAGATGATCTGCCGCAAGCTTTGCTGCCGCTGCGTGATCAGTCGCACATGTCGAGGTGATCAGATCACTCTCGATACCGGAATCCGCGATGACGACCGGAATCTGGCTGTCGGAAGCCTCTTCCATCTGTGCCTGTCCCGACTGCTGGTCAATGATACCAAGGATCAGCGCGTCCGGATTTTCCGAAATGACAGAGTCGATGATATTGATCTGAGAGTTGGTGTCACTTTCATTTTCCGGGCCTTCAAATGTCATATAAACTTTGTCGTTTCCGGTGTAGCCAAGCGAGGCGTTCAGATCGTCAAGTGCCTGCTGCGCACCGGCTTTTACGGCTTTCCAAAAACCGGCACTTAAGTCTTTTGCAACCACGGCGATGTAAGAGCCTTTTTCAACGTTAAGTCCATCCACGGTGTCGTACAATGCTTCCATGCCGTCTTTGTGCGGAACGGTGATTTCTATTCGTTTTTTGTCTGCTTCTTTTCCTTCATCTCCAGAGCTTTCAGAAGATGTGGATGCACTGGCTGACTCTGCTGTAGAATCTGCGCTGGACGATGAGGCCTCCGGGCTTTCTTCTGCCGCCGGAGTTTCTGTCACTTCCTGAGACGACGATGCTGCGGTGCTCTTGTCTGTCACTGCTTCTTTTCCGCATCCAGCTGCCGAGCACAGCAGGATTCCGGAAAGCAGTACTGCAATCATTCTGCGTTTCATAATTCTCCCTTTCTGCTTTGCCTGATGAATCATTTTCCATTACTTTTTACAGTTTTATTACATAACCTTTCTCTATTATACACAAACCGTAAAAATAGTCCAGCCCTGTTTTCTTATGATTTTCTGAACTTTTTTGCAATTTCACATAGCTCTGAATAGTTACACAAAGCTGTGGAAGATTTCACCTTCTGGTTTTACGGTAAACGAAAGCCGTTTGCCTGTCCGCGGATGCTTCAGCTCGAGATGATGCGCGCACAGCGCCAGAGATCCTTTCTCCTTCGCCCCATATTTTGCATCACCCGCCAGCGGATATCCCGCATGGGAAAACTGGACGCGGATCTGGTGGTGGCGGCCCGTTCCGAGGTGGATCTGCGCCAGGGTTCGGTTCTCCTGTGTCCTTATCACTTCATATTCCAGCACCGCTTTTTTCGCTCCGGCGGTGCCTGGCTGTACGACGCGGGATGTGTTGCTCCGTCCGTCTTTTACAAGGAAATCCTCAAACTTCTGCACGCCCTGTTTTTCGATTTTTCCCTCACAGACGGCGAGATACTCTTTCTTCATCGTCCCGTCCTTCACCTGCCGTCCCAGTTTTCCTGCGGCGTCTTTGTTTTTTGCAAACACCAGCACGCCCTCAACCGGCTGATCGAGCCGGTGAACGACCGCCAGATATGGAATCTGAGTCCGCGCCTGACCCGGTGTTTCCGCCCTTGCCTGCTTCGCCAAATAATTCAGCAGCGCATGCTCCAGATCCATCTGTCCCATCCGCGCATTCTGCACTGCCATACCCGCGTGCTTGTGAACAACAAGAATATCGTTATCTTCCATTAAAATATCTTCTCTGCAAAATCCAGCCACTTTCTTCTCCTGTCCTGACTTCTTATTTTCGATACACGGATTTCTCCGCTGTTATGCTTTAAGAAGTATGCACCATTTCCGCCGCATCTGTCAAGAAAAACATGCCCGACGGACGAATTACACAACACAGAAAGCGATCGCCATACCAATCATTTTTTCTGATACAGCGACCGCTTTTTCTTTATTTTCCATATTCAGTTTTTTCTCTACTTTCAAGGATTTTCACTGGTTTTCTTTCTTTACCGATCTGTGATCTTTGTTTTCGCTTTCGTTTGATATTTCAAAGATCGTTTCTCTTCCATTTCCCTGTTGTAGATTTTCTTTTTTTCGGGAAGATGTTCTTTTTCAGAGGCTTTTCCTTTGTGGTTAAGATTTCCACTCCGAAAATCTTTTCCTTAGGATTTCCTAAGATCTGCTCTGATCTCATGTTTATCAAAAGGTTTTCTTTCGAACTTCTTTTGTATGGATCTTTATCTCAGGTTTTCTTTCCTTTCGGAAGTCTCTCATCTTAAGAACATCTTCCTTTTCCCTTTTTTTCCATTCTTCTATAGAAGATTTCTCGTCTCTTTCTATGAAAATGGTTTGTTCTCTTGAAAAGGGGGTCCCAAGTCTTTCTCTTTGTACCTCTTGGTTAGGTTTTTGTTTTCTTGTTTCTTTGTGATTTTAATATAACAGATCCGTCAGCATTTGTCAACACATTTTTAAAATATTTTTACTGTTTTTTTATATCACTTTTCCTTTTCTTAATTATTGTGTTTATTTTCTGAATTTTATATTGTTTTCTGATATTTTATTTCAAATAAGTGCGCAGAAAAAGAGCTATGAAACAGACTTTTCTCCTGCCACACAGCTCTTTCTCAAATACTTATCCTCTATAATAGTTGATCAGGCATCCCTTGCGGATGATTTCTCTCTCATCATCGGTCAGCGCGCCTAACGTCATCTCGAACGGAACAAGTGCTCCGTCTTTTACAACGTACGCTTTGATCACATCGGCTTTCTCTTCCACTGCCTTGCGGATCTCCGGTACAAAGATGTAATCTCCGTTTGTAAACGGCAGATCTCCCTCCGGAATCAGGAATGGAAGCATGCCCCAGTTGATCAGGTTGGAGCGGTAGCGCTTCGTTGCATACTCGTTGGCGATGTTTGCCCAGCCGCCTAATACCTTCTGGCAGGAAGCTGCCTGCTCACGCGCAGAGCCGTCGCCCGGTTTTACAGCGAAGATGGTGGATCCGACACCGACGTTTGTCTTGTCGATATCCGGGTACTGGGTATGGATGGCTGCGAAGACCGGTTTCAGTTCCGGAAGTGCCTCTGCCGGGCAGTTTCCTTCCTGGATGGCTTTCTCTGCGACCTGTACTTCTTTTGCACGTCCCACGTAAGCCGGATCTTTTCTTGACAGGGTGAACTCTGCCAGTCCGAGCGGGTTGGAACGGAAGGAAGAAGTCTCGCCGGATGGAATCAGCTCGTCGGTTGTCGTAACCGGATCGTGGATCTCGGAAACAACCTTCAGAATCAGGTTCTCGGCAAGCTGCGGCATAGCCGGCCAGTCTTTGATGTTCGGTCCGAACTGGATTTCTACAGACGGATCTGCCACACCCTTGCTGTCGAAGACACGGTTCTCGTAAATCTTCTTATCGAAGTGGTATGCCGGTTTCGTGTATGTTCCGGTGAACTCGTCTGCTGCGGTCAGGAATCCCTTGTTTGCTGCGGTTGCTGCAATGGAACGTGCATCCATCAGGGCAACGGAAGAAATCTGGCCGTTCTGGATCTTGGATCCCTCGCGGTTCGGGAAGTTTCTGGTGGAGTGACGGATTGAGAACGCATTGTTTGCCGGAGTATCGCCTGCGCCGAAGCACGGTCCGCAGAATGCGGTTTTTACGATCGCACCGGTTTCCAAAAGGTCTGCCAGTTTTCCGTTTCTTGCCAGCTCCATATAGATCGGGGTACTTGCCGGGTAAACACTTAAGGTGAACGCATCGTCGCCAATGCTGTGGCCTTTCAGAATATCGGCTGCGTCACAGATGTTTTCAAATCCGCCGCCGGCGCATCCTGCGATGATTCCCTGGTCTACCAGGAGTTTTCCGTCGTGTACTTTATTTTTCAGAGTGAACGGAACTTTTCCGTCGAGGCTGATGGCTGCTTTCTTCTCTACATCGTTCAGGATGTCATCGAGGTTTGCTTTCAGCTCTTCAATGGTATAAACATTGCTCGGATGGAACGGCATCGCGATCATCGGTTTGATCTTGTCGAGTTCTACTTTTACAACGCCGTCATAGTAAGCAACCGCGCCAGGATTCAGCTCTTTGTAATCTGCGCTTCTGCCGTGGATCTGATAGAACTCGCTGATCTTCTCATCGGTTCTCCAGATGGAGGACAGACACGTTGTCTCGGTTGTCATAACGTCCACACCGATCCGGTAATCTGCGCTTAAGGAAGATACGCCAGGTCCTACGAACTCCATAACTTTGTTCTTTACGTAACCATTTGCAAAGACTGCGCCGATGATGGCAAGTGCAATATCCTGCGGTCCTACGCCCGGCTGCGGTGCGCCTGTCATGTAAATTGCGATCACTCCCGGCATAGCGATATCATATGTTTTGGAGAGAAGCTGTTTTACCAGCTCCGGTCCGCCCTCGCCCATGGCCATGGTTCCGAGTGCACCGTAACGGGTGTGGGAGTCGGATCCGAGGATCATTTTTCCGCCGCCGGCAAGCATCTCGCGGGCAAACTGATGAATTACTGCCTGATGAGGCGGTACATAGACGCCGCCGTACTTTTTCGCACAGGTAAGACCAAACATGTGGTCATCTTCGTTGATGGTTCCGCCGACTGCGCAAAGGGAGTTGTGGCAGTTGGTCAGCACGTACGGTACCGGGAATTTTTCCAGTCCTGACGCGCGCGCGGTCTGAATGATTCCAACAAAAGTAATGTCATGCGATGTAAGTTTGTCAAATTTGATCTGCAGATTTTCCATGTTGCCGGAAACATTGTGGTCTTTTAAGATTCCATAGGCAATGGTTTCTTTTGCAGCATCCGCCGGACACGGCACAGCGCCGGTACGCGCTTTGAGTTCCGCGCGGCCTTCTTCTGTATCCGGGATGATATCGATTCCGTTGACAAGGTATGCACCTGTGTTCAGTAATTCAATCATGTCGTTCCTCTCCTCTTGTTGTTGATAAAATGTCAGGGTCAAAAAGTCTTTTGACCCCTTCGATACCCGGATTGCTCCGTGCTTTGCACTCCCGCAATCCTGTACGGCTCTGAACGGTTTTACAGATTTTCGCTGTTGTTCATATACGTCATGTAGCTTACGACCATCATGGCAATTTTAAAGGTCAGCGCATCGTCAAATTTACGAATGTCGAGTCCTGTGCTCTTCTCGAGCTTCTCCAGACGGTACACCAGAGTATTTCTGTGTACATAGAGCTGACGGGATGTCTCGGACACATTCAGGTTATTTTCAAAAAATTTATTGATTGTGGTCAGTGTTTCCTCATCGAACGTATCCGGCAGATTTTCGCCGAAGACTTCGGTCATAAACATTTCGCACAGCGGAATCGGGAGCTGATAGATCAGACGGCCGATGCCGAGGTTGTTGTATGGTACCACGTTTTTGTCTGCGTAGAAAATTTTTCCTACCTCAAGCGCCATCTTCGCTTCTTTGTAGGAACGCGAAACACTCTTAATCTCGCTGACCGGATTTCCGTAAGAAACACGTACCTGGGACATTGCCTCTGCATTCAGCATATCAACCAGCATTCTTGCGGTCTGGTTCATATCCTCGAAGGTGTCGGTATCCTTCAGTTCTTTTACAATGATAATGCTCTTCTCATCGACTGCGGTGATGAAATCTCTCGGTCTTGAAGCAAAGAGGCTCTTTACTGTCTCCTGTGCGCTGATGTCTTTTTCCAGCTTCGTCTCTACCATGTAAACAACGCGGCGCACATCTGTGTCGATGCGAAGCTTTTTCGCGCGGTTGTAGACATCCACCAGAAGAAGATTGTCGAGAAGAAGGTTCTGGATAAAGTTGTTTTTGTCCAGACGCTCTTTGTATGCAATGATAAGATTCTGAATCTCACATACGGCAACCTTTCCGATCATATATGCATCGTCGCTGCTTCCTTTAGAAATCAGAATATACTCCACATTCTGGTTGTCATATACTTTAAAATAATGATATTCCTGTACAATCTGGCTGTCCGCAGCGGATAATACAAAAGAACGGATGCTTTCTGCATCAATCGCGGTTTCCGGGAATGTGGTCACCAGCAGAACACCATCCGTATTCGTCACACATAAATCAATTCTTGTAATATTTCTTAATTCATCAAGGGTTTTCTGTAATACCTGACTTGATACCAAATCTGCCACTTCCTTTCTCCTGGCGTATTTTACTCCAGGGTGCGTCTTATCTATAACTATAGCTTATTTTTTTCTCATTGGCAACTATTTTTTGCTTCGCAAAAGGAGGGCGGTGCATATGCAAAAAGGACCGGCATCCGAACGGATGTCGATCCTTTTCTCTATGTTTGCGCATACGCGCTGATGTTCATATGGATTAGTTGGTAATGGTGATCTCTGTCTCTTTGTCGAACAGATGAACTTTCTCCATATCCAGAGCAAATTTAACGGTATCACCGCTTCTTGCAGTTGTACGAGGATCTACGCGGGCTGTCATTGGGAAGCCTTCGCAATCGAAGTACAGGTAAACTTCTGCACCTAACAGCTCGTATACGTTGATCTTGCACTCAACTACGCTGTCTTTGGAAGTTTCGATGAACATCTGAGAATCATGTACGTTCTCAGGACGGATACCCATAACAACGGTCTTTCCGTCATATCCGCCGTCAATAACAGCTTTTGCTTTGGAAGCCGGCAGTTTCATGTTGTATTTACCAACAGTAAGAGTTACATCGTTTCCGTTAACTTTTACTTTTGCATCCAGGAAGTTCATCTGCGGAGATCCGATGAATCCTGCAACGAACAGGTTGCCCGGTGCGTTGTACAGGTTCTGCGGGGTATCTACCTGCTGAACAACTCCGTCTTTCATAACAACGATTCTGGTACCAAGTGTCATAGCCTCGGTCTGGTCATGTGTTACGTAGATGATGGTAGCGCCCAGTCTCTCATGCAGTTTGGAAATCTCGGTACGCATCTGTACACGAAGTTTTGCATCCAGGTTTGACAGAGGCTCGTCCATAAGGAATACTTTAGGATCACGTACGATTGCACGTCCCATAGCAACACGCTGTCTCTGACCACCGGAAAGAGCTTTCGGTTTACGATCAAGCAGTTTCTCCAGGTCAAGGATTTTAGCTGCTTCTTTAACCTGTTTGTCGATCTGATCTTTCGGAACTTTTCTCAGTTTCAGACCGAATGCCATGTTATCATATACGGTCATGTGCGGATACAGAGCGTAGTTCTGGAATACCATTGCGATATCACGGTCTTTCGGCTCTACATCGTTTACTACTTTATCGTCAATTTTCAGAGTACCATCGGAGATCTCCTCAAGACCTGCGATCATACGAAGTGTTGTAGATTTACCACATCCAGATGGTCCTACGAAGATGATAAACTCTTTGTCAGCGATTTCCAGGTTGAAGTCTTTTACTGCTTCAAAACCGTTCGGATATCTTTTTGTAATGTGCTGTAAAGATAAACTTGCCATTTTTGAATCCTCCCTAAATGAACATCATGCGTTTTATTATGAGTTTTGCATTTGCATCTCTCTTGCTTATGGGACTAGTATACCTTTTCTACCCGCATTCGACCATGCCACAATTACACAAACTTTCCTCCGGCAGATTGGCAATTCTGCTTTCGGATTTTCTCGAACCGTTCTCTTCTGTCCACTTTGCACAAACAAAATGTTCACTCTTATACAAAATGACGAAACGAAAAGTTTATATTCTCTTCATTGCATTTTTCTGAAAAATTCGCTATACTTTTCTATGATGTCTGCCAGCCGGAACGTTAATCGGCGGCACACTTAATTCAACAGAAAAGAGGAACAAATTATGAGTTTTTTTAGCCTGGACAGTAAGTTCTCGCAGATTATGGGCCGTGTCTTCGACCTGATGATGCTGAACATTATTTTCCTTATTATGTGTATCCCGATTGTGACAATCGGCGCCAATTTCACAGCAATGTACTACGTCACGCTGAAGATGATCAAAAATGAGGAGACGTATATCTTCCGTACCTACTGGAAATCCTTCCGCGAAAACTTCAAGCAGGCAACTGCCATCTGGCTCATCCTGCTGGCGGTTCTGATTGTTCTGATTCTTGATCTTCTGCTGGTCATGAGAATGCCGGGTACCATCACCTACCTGCGTTTTGTTTTCCTGGTACTGATCTTTTTCGAGGCCATGGTACTTTCCTATGTATTTCCGGTACTGAGCCGCTTTGACAATACTGTAAAAAACACGATCAAGAACTCCATCCTGATGGCAATCCGCCACCTGCCGTGGACCATCATGATCCTGCTCGTCAATCTCTGTCCACTGCTGATCTATGTATTCTCCACGACAAAGATTGTCAGCTATCTGATTCTTCTGATGTTCCTTCTGGGCTTTTCCACGGTAGCGCTTGGATGCTCCTGGTTCTTTGTAAACAAAATCTTCCCATTCTATATGCCTGAGGAAGAAAAAGAGGTTCTGACACCGGAAGAAGAATCCTTGCGGGCACTGGAAGCAATGGACAGACCAAGCCCGCTGACTGAACGTTCCGATGACGCTGCTCCGGCTGAAACTACCGATGCTGCAGAAACTGCTTCGGAAGAGGAATCTGCAAGCCCGGCTGAACAGACAGAAACAGACGAAACAAACGAATAAATAAACTGCATTTCATAAACAACTCCCCGCCGGGAACCGCATCTGCTGCGTGTTTCCCGGCGGGGAGTTGTCGTTTTCTATTCTCTTTTATTTTTCAACACTTCTCAGGCATCCTGCTGTGCTTCCTCCTGTACCGCTTCCGGTACGATCATCGGAGGCATCGGTTTTTTCTCCTTTACAGCTTCATCAAACGTAATCGTAACCTTGAACAGGTCGCCGTCCAGATAAATGTTGAAGCTTCCATGCTGCAATACCGTCAGGTTCTTTGCGATTGAAAGACCCAGGCCGCTGCCCTCGGTGCTCCGGCTGACATCGCCGCGGATAAAACGCTCCGTCAGTTCATCTGCCTGGAAGTTCAGCGGGTTCTCGGAAATGTTCTTAATCGAGAGCTGAATCTTTCCGTCTTTTTTGATGGCATCCACATAAACCCGTGTTCCCGGCATGGCATATTTGCAGACATTTACGTACAGGTTCTCAAGCACGCGCCAGATGCGGCGGCTGTCCGCACGGATCAGAAGCGGTTCCGGCTGGAGAATACAGATCAGGTCGAGATTGCGGCCTTCGAACCGCTCCGCAAATTCTCCGTTCACCTGCTGTACCAGTTCATTCAGGTTCAGGTTCATGAATTCCAGTTTAATATTTCCGGAGCTGATCTTCGATGCCTCGACAAGGTCCTCCGTCAGCTGTTTCAGGCGCTGTGATTTTTCGTCGAGTACGCGGATATAATCTTTCGCTTTCTCGTTTTCAATATTTTCCCGTTTCAGCAGATCGACATAATTAATAATAGAAGTAAGCGGTGTCTTGATATCGTGGGATACGTTGGTGATCAGATCCGCTTTTAAGCGCTCGCTCTTCATCTGCTCCTGCACTGCCGCTTTCATTCCCTCTCCGAGCGAATTGACAATTCCGGCAAGCTGAAGGTTGTCTTCCCCCTGCAGCTCCGTCAGGTCAATCTTGTAATCCAGATCGCCCGCAGCAATCTCTTTTAAGCCATGTTCAATCTGTTTTCTTCCGGATGCCTCGCGCAGCAGAAGAAGCAGCACTGCGGCATCCATCACCAGGGTAAGGAATACGCCGAACATTCCGAAGCCGCAGCAGAGAATGATCTGCACGCCGCAGAAAACGCAGAACATAAGGATCGTTCGCTCCGACTCCTGTCTGCCTTCATAGAAGGTTCTTCCGGCAGACACGATCCGGTGGCCGACGCAGTACAAAAACGACTGTTTCCAGACGTTGCGTGCTTTGATCCGGCGCACCAGTGAGCAGTACGGAATCAGTGTGATCAGAAATCCGGCGAGGATGCCCGATGCGGCCACCAGGCTTCGCCATGTATCTGCTTCATTTCCATAGGATCCGCTGTAGATGTAGTTTCCGTCAAAATTCTGGATATAATGAACGCCGCCGTAGGAAAGTTCGATGCAGACAGCAACGATTCCAACTGCTCCCATCACAATCAGGATGGCGGCTGCAGCTGCGATTTCCGTGTACCACTGATCGAAAAAGTAAAGGCGGATTTCTTTGTTTTTTCCATTTCTTCCTGCCTGCAGTGTGAACAGGACCAGGCAGACCAGCGTTCCGATTCCGCCAACTGCAATCATCAGAAGAAGGAGCTGCATTTTCGGAAGCCACTGGCTGTAGATCTCACTGTACTGGGAGAAATAGTCGCTTGCTGCCAGATCCGGATCCAGTGCAACAAAGATCTTCTGATAATTATCTGCAATCTGATTGTTCAGTAGATAGCTTCTCGCTGCTTCCACGGCCGGGCTGTTTTTTCTTGTTGCATAAGAACGGACTTTGTCGGCACCGCCGGTCCGGTCAACAGCAAAGGCGAACGGATAGGGCGATTTCTGCGCAATGGCTGTTGTGTAACCATTTTTCCAGGAATCCACATTCGTATAGATATTTCCTTCTTTATCCTCCAGACAGTACCAGAGATTGTCATCGTCCGCATCGACGCTGATGCCGCTCTCCTGGTTTTTAAAAGCAGCAACTTCTTCCGTGACCCCGGAAAGTGTCATATACAGATCGCGGATGGATACCTTTTTCAGATTTGCCGCCGCGTACTCATAGAGGTACGTTCCCGCTTTCGTTTTCTGCGTTTCCAGGCTCATTCCCTGATCGTATAGATACAAAAACTGGGAGGAAACATCAGAAGGATCAATTTTTTTCTCTTTCAGGCTTTTCACTGCATTATCGGAAGGAAAGTAGACCTCGCCGTCCGGGGAAAAGCTGTCAAACGTCTCTGCATCTGCCGCGCTCACTTCTTCGGTGAGTGCGGCTACATCCGTCTCTTCTGTTTCCTGGCTCACGTCAGTTCCATCTTCGTATGCAAGATAGGCTTCTTTGTCAATTCCGGCATCGTTCGTCGCATAATTGTCCGCAGTATACGCTGCCACCTCATTGAGGTCTGCGCTGCTGCCGTCATCGTACATCTTGACAAGCTGGTCAATGGTGTACGTTGTACTTATCCCGCCGCTTCCCTCTCCATCGGTTGCAAAGGCACGGTAATCAATCTCTTTTGTTCCGTCGTATCGACCGTTTGTGCCGAATTTACTCATATCATTATAGTAGCTCATGACGTTATGAAGCTGCCGCTGCACCAGTGTGCCGCATGCGGTGGTTTCTTCAAACGCATACTTTTTTGCTGCCGCATTCGGCGTCAGGCCGACGCTGGAAAGCATCAGTGTCTGAATGCCCCCGAACAGCGCACTGGCGGCAAAAACGATCAGCAGAAGAAAAACGATCAGCTTCCCCGTCAGGCTGTAGAGTTTTCGTTCTTTCACAATTATTCACTCCTTATTATTGTTTCTCAATCTTATACCCAATTCCCCATACAACTTTCAGATAGCGCGGCTCCTTCGGGTTGATTTCGATTTTCTCACGGATGTGACGGATGTGGACCGCAACGGTGTTGTCCGCACCGATCGCCTCCTCGTTCCAGATGCTCTCGTAGATCTGTTCAATCGAAAATACCTTGCCTGGATTTTTTACCAGCAACAGGAGAATATTGTATTCGATCGGGGTCAGTTTGACTGGTTCGCCCTCGACGCTGACTTCTTTTAAATCGTCGTTGACGAGAAGACCCCCGACCTGATACACATTTTCTCCGTCGTCCGCCGGAAGATTTCCAAGTTTCGTGTAGCGCCGCAGCTGAGATTTCACCCTCGCCACCAGCTCGAGCGGGTTGAACGGCTTCGTCACGTAATCATCCGCGCCGATGTTCAGTCCCAGAATTTTGTCTACGTCCTCTGATTTCGCAGACAGAATAATGATCGGAATACTGCTCTTTTCTCTGATTTTCAGCGTCGCACGGATGCCGTCCAGTTTCGGCATCATGACGTCGATAATCAGCAGCTGAATCTCCTCCCTCTCGAGCATCTGGATGGCCTGCATGCCGTCATATGCTTTCAGCACATGATAGCCCTCCTGGGTCAGATAAATCTCAATGGCGTCTACAATCTCTCTATCATCATCACATACTAAAATGTTGTACATTTCTTCTTTCTCCACCTTTCATTTTTTCTTTTCCGGCACTTTTTTTCCGCGCCGGACCTCCCACATGATTCAAAGATGATTGTACCGCAAATTCCCTCAAGTTGCCAGATGTCTTTTGTTTTCATCTTTACTGTACCAAAGGAATCTTTAGGTCCGCAAAGGAAAATCTTAAGTTTCTATAAAGTTTTGTCTGTGAATTCAGAGCTCAAACATTTTTTAGACAATTGCAATTATTTTCTTAGCACATCCTGCTTGCCGTCTATGCGGATCTCAATAATTTAAAGATCATCAACGACCGGTACGGGCATGAAGAAGGGGACTTCTTCATCCGCCTTGTCGGACAGTTTCTGCAGGATGCCATCGGCAAACGCGGTGTCTGCGGACGCATCGGCGGCGATGAATTCGCATGTCTTGTTCCGTGTTCCGACGAAACAATGTCCAGGGATCTGTACCGGACGCTGCACTCCGCATTCGACATTTTTAATAGAACGAGCGAAAAGCATATAATATTACCGTTTCCACCGGCTTTTATCTGCTTCCGAAAGACATGGATTCCACACTTCCGGAGATGCTCGCGCATGCGGATGCAATGCTTTACGAGGAGAAACAGAAACGAGATAAGAATGTTGCGAAAATTTTACCAAAATAGGAATTGATTTTTTTCTGGAAAGCAGTTAGAATACTTGAGGGATGATTTTTGAATCCCGTATTTCAAGCGAAACAGACCGGCAAAAACGGCTGTTTGATCAAAAAATTTCTAAAAAAAGGCAGGTGAACAGAATGGATAGTTGTGATTCTCATGGGCGAAGTACCAGCATAGGACGGGAACCGGAAAATATGCAGGATGACGGCCATCCTTCTGTCCTGCTTTAATCTTAAATATTTTCCCTTCTTATCCTATGAAAACCCGAAGTAAGACACATGATCCAAACCAGTTTTGAAACGTAATTCTCTGGTTCTTTTTTCGTGTGCTTTTACTGCCCTGTGAGGGTTCCAACATGCTTTTTCGCACCGACAGCACGCATGTTTTTTTCTGCTGTCAAAAAAAGAATGGAGGATAACGAAAAAATGGAAAAACGAGTACAGGATTATACCCAGGAGATCCTGGATACAATCCGCAGTAACTCTTCTCCGGCTGTCATGGGCAGCCGCCTGGAAGATTACCACGAAAATGACCTGGCAGATGTTCTGCCGCTTTTAACGGTTCCGGAGCGATGCAAACTGTACCGCATTCTGGACACGGACATGCTGTCCGATATTTTTGAGTATGCTGAATCCGACAACGTAGCCGAGTACCTCGAAGAGATGGATGTCAAAAAAGCCGCTTCCATCCTCTCCAACATGGAGACCGATGCACTGGCCGAGGTTCTGCAGAAACTCGACAAAGCAAAGAAAAAACTTCTGATCGAACTGCTCGATCCGGAAGTACGCCACGATATTGAGATGATCGCCTCCTTCGATGAAGATGAAATCGGTAGCCGCATGACGACAAACTGCATCATCATCCGCGAGGATCTGAATGTCAAACAGGCGATGAGCAGCCTGATCGATCAGGCCGCAAAGAACGACAACATCTCTACCATCTTTGTTGTCAATGCGCAGCAGAAATTTTACGGAGCGATCGATCTGAAAAACCTGATCATCGCAAGACGCGACGAGACGCTCGAGGATCTGACCGTAACTTCTTACCCGTACGTATATGCAGAGGAGCCGATCAACGAGTGTATCGAAGAACTGAAGGATTATTCCGAGGATTCTATTCCGGTCCTCGACAATGACAACCGCCTGCTCGGTGTCATCACATCATCAAACATCATCGACCTGGTTGATGATGAGATGGGTGAGGACTACGCGATGTTCGCAGGTCTGACCGCAGAGGAGGATTTAAAAGAGCCGTTAAAAGACAGTATGAAAAAACGTCTTCCATGGCTGATCATCCTGCTCGGTCTTGGCATGCTGGTTTCTTCTGTAGTCGGTATTTTCGAACAGGTTGTCACAACCCTTCCGATCATCATGACCTTCCAGTCCCTGATCCTTGACATGGCCGGAAACGTTGGTACCCAGTCCCTGGCTGTTACCATCCGTGTCCTGATGGATGAGTCCCTGACCGGAAAACAGAAATTACAGCTTGTTTTCAAGGAAATGCGCATCGGTTTCTGCAATGGTCTTCTGCTTGGTGTTCTGTCCTTTGCTGTCATCGGACTTTTCATCTTCTTATTCAAGGGAAAGACCATGATGTTCGCATTTTCTGTTTCCGCCTGCATCGGCATCGCACTGCTGCTGGCAATGCTGATTTCCAGTGCCGTCGGCACCTGCATTCCGCTGTTCTTTAAAAAGATCCACATCGATCCGGCGGTTGCTTCCGGCCCGCTGATCACAACGGTCAACGACCTTGTCGCTGTCATTACGTTCTATGGCCTTAGCTGGCTGTTCCTGATCGAGATGCTGCATCTGGCAGGCTGACCGCGTAATCTGTACCGTAAAACAAAAGATGCCCTTTTAAGAGGCAGATATCAACTTTTTCTGGTTTCGGAAAAGCTGATATTTGCCTCTTATCTTTTCTCTTCCCTTCTTTACATTCCAAACAGAAACCGATATAATAGCAGGTAACGGTGCTTTTATGCTTTGACGTTTCACAGTGCCGCAAATATTTTGAAATGAGGGTTTTTGAAAACATGATTGTCAATCTCATCACCACAGTCTACAACTTTCTCTGGGGCGATCTTTTTACGATTCCGCTCCCGGGCGGCGGCAGTCTCGGAATCTCCCTTCTGATTCTTCTGCTGATCCCAACCGGCATCTATTTTACGATCCGGACACGTTTTCTTCCTATCCGTCTGTTCCCGGACATGATCCGTGCCCTGTCGGAAAAGAAAAATGAAAAAAGCAGCCTTTCTTCTTTTCAGACACTGATCGTTTCCACCGCAACGCGTGTCGGTATGGGAAATCTGGTCGGCGTTGTCGCTGCAGTCTCCGCCGGAGGCGCAGGTGCTGTGTTCTGGATGTGGGTGACGGCTATCATCGGCTCGTCTACCGCGTTTATCGAAGCTACGCTCGCACAGCTTCACAAAGAAGAAGATCCTCTGTACGGCGGCTACCGCGGCGGTCCTGCCTACTACATTCACGATCTGGTTGAAGACCACCTCAAGAAGAAAAAACGATACGTTCTGCCGGCTGTTCTGTTTGCCATTGCCGGTCTGATCTGCTGGTGCGGTATCAGTCAGGTAATCAGCAACTCCGTGGCTTCTTCTTTTAAAAATGCATTTTCCATTCCGCCGCTTTACACCAGTATCATGCTGGTGATTCTTTCTGCAATCATCGTACTGCGGAAAAATGCAACCGTAAAGGTGCTGGATTTTATAGTTCCTGTCATGGCAGTCTGCTATTTCTTTATCACACTGTTTATCATCGCAGTCAACCTCCGTCAGATTCCTTCTGTGTTTGCACGCATTTTTGAGGAAGCCTTCGGACTTCGTCAGATGGCAGCCGGCGGTTTTGGTGCTGTTCTGATGAACGGTGTAAAGCGTGGTCTGTTTTCGAATGAAGCCGGTTCCGGCTCCGCTCCATGCGCCGCTGCCGCCGCAGAATGTGACCGCCCGGCCAAAGCAGGCCTTGTACAGGCGCTCGGCGTTTTTGTTGACACAATCGTCATCTGCAGCTGCACCGCAATGATTATGCTGCTTGCACCAAAGGATCTGATTAATGGCCTTTCCGGCATGGATCTCTTGCAGACCGCCATGCAGTATCATCTGGGAAAATTCGGTGTGATTTTTATCGCACTTACGCTGTTTTTGTTCAGCTTTTCCACGTTCCTCGGCATTTTGTTCTATGCAAGAAGCAACGTTGCCTACCTGTTCGGTGACAAGTGGTGTTTCCAGACCGCTTACAAGGTTCTTGCACTTGTAATGCTGTTTATCGGCGGTATTGCCGCATACACTTTTGTGTGGGATCTTGGTGATGTCGGCATCGGGCTGATGACAATTTTCAACATTATTGCACTGTATCCACTTGCAGGTGAGGCGCTTTCCGAGTTAAAATCATATGAGGAGTCGAAGAAATTGTAAATCCTGTGGATTGCTGTTTCGGACCGAAAAAGGGGTTTTAGAAAAAGGAGGTTTTTACACATGATCATTGAACCATCAAACTACACGTATGAGACAATGCCGGACTACACGGACGCGGTAGACGGCGCCGTGGAAATTCCGGTGACCGGAGAGGAAATGGAGATCCGCTATGCGCATGAAGTTGTCTACGACGAGGCGCACCATCTTCATCTGGAAATTTTCACACCGTTCCAGATGGCGCACCCGGAGCGCACCTGGCCGTGCATCACATTTATTCAGGGATCTGCCTGGATGAAACAGTATGTCTATCAGAAAGTCGGCATGATCGCCCGCCTCGCACAGCGCGGCTACGTTGTTTCCATCGTGGAATACCGTCACAGCGGCATCGCGCATTTCCCGGCACAGATCATCGATGCGAAAAATGCGGTACGTTTTCTGCGTGCGCATGCGGAGGAATACAAGCTGAATCCATCGCAGATGTTCCTGATGGGAGATTCTTCCGGCGGACAGGTTTCTTCCGTTGCCGGCATGACCGCAAAGAGCGGAAAACTTGACGAGCCGATCAATGAGGAAAGCTGCGAGGTATGCGGTATTATCGATCTGTACGGAGCTGTTGATGTGACACTGCCGTACGGCTATCCGATAACGCTGAACCATCAGAAACCGGACAGCCCGGAGGGCATGCTGATGGGCTATGACATCACCGAGCATCTTGAGGAGGCTAAGGCAGCCTGCTCCAAAACATACGTGAACGAGGATTTCCCGCCGATGCTGATCGCACACGGCACCAAGGACACGATGGTGTTCTGCCAGCAGAGTGTCGATCTCTACTACGCATTAAAGGATGCCGGAAAAGATGTACAGCTGTATCTTCTTCGCGGCGCAGACCACGGCGGTGCAGCATTCTGGACCGAGGAAATGATTACCGTTTACGATAACTTCTTTAAAAAATGTTTGGGTGAATAACATGAGAATTGCTTACTGCGAAGATGAACCGGCGCAGCGTTCCCGGATGGAAATGCTGCTCCGCACCTTTGCGGAGCGAAAAAGGCTTCCTCTGACCGTGGAAGCCTTTTCAGACTCCGCCGCTTTTCTGTTCCAGTATCCCGGCTCGTATCCGTTTGATCTCATCTTTCTCGATATTGATCTCGGCGGAATGGACGGCATGGCGCTGGCGCGGAAAATCCGTGAAACGGACAGTGAGGTGCCGATTCTCTTTCTGACGAATCATAAAGAATATGTTTTCGAAGGATATGAGGTGCAGGCGTTCCGGTATCTCTTAAAGCCGGTGACAGAGGATACACTGTTTCCGCTGCTCGAGGAGCTGCAGGCGATGCGCGGACAGGAAAAACCGCATCTGCTGCTTTCACTTGGCGGAGAGACGCAGAAGCTGTTTCTCTCTGACCTGCTTTTTGTGGAGTCCGATAATCATTATCTGACGCTGCATACGGCCGCCGGCACGGAAACGTTTAAGAAAAATCTGTCGGAGTTCCGCGAAGAGCTTTCCGCCGCATGGCAGGCTTCTGGTGGGACAGGAGAATGTTTTGCGGCCGCACACCGGAGTTATCTTGTGAATCTCGCTCATGTGGAGCGGATCACGCGGACGGAATGTCTCTTGTCGGACGGAACAAAAATTCCGGTCAGCCGCGGATGCTATGCATCACTCAACCAGGCATTCCTGCAGTTTTACCGGCCGAATGCGTTTTAAAGGTTTTGCATTTTTTAATTTCCAATTCCGAACGAACCGAGGTGATGTTTCATGGCGCACATTCCTTTTTTATCCCATTATCTGGAACGCAAAAATATCGAATACCAGAACCAGCTTCTCGCCCGCCAGGTCGAGGAAGTGCAGAATATCTATCTGACAATGCGCGGCTGGCGCCATGATTACCACAATCATCTGCAGTCAATGAAGGCATATGTTGAGATGGGACAGTATGATAAGCTGCAGGAATATCTCGGGCTGCTCGAAAATGATCTCGATCAGGTCAACCAGCTCTGCGACTCGGGGAATGTGAATCTCGATGCGATTTTAAATTCCAAAATTTCACTCGCCGAAAAGAACGGCATCCGCGTGGATTACAAGGCAGCCTGCCCGGCCAATCTTACGGTGAGTGATATTGATCTCTGCGCGCTGATCGGAAATCTGATTGACAATGCGGTGGAAGCATGCGAGGGCCTTGCGGATCCCTATATCCGGCTTTATATTGGTGTGCTGAAAAACCAGCTGTATATTTCCGTTACGAATGCAACAAAGGATACTGTGCGGAAGCTGGACAGCGAGTATATCACCACGAAGCGCGGAAATCACGGGCATGGGCTGAAACGGATCAATCTTGTTGTGGAAAAGTACAAAGGATATATCAACCGGCAGAACGAGCCCGGCGTTTTCGTGACGGAGATTATGCTGCCGCTGTAAAAAGTTCTTTCCAGGATTTTTTAATTTTGTCCGATGATTCTACAGAGAAATTTTGCAGAACGTGAACACTTTTTTTGCTGTTCGCGTTCTTTTTTGTTCCATTTACGTACTTTTCCCCCGTGTTTTGCATGAATATGGTAGGATAACTACAGTTCACGAAAGACATGTGACAGAGGAGGTCTTTATGTATTCTTTATTATCTAACTACGTTTATATTCATCGTGAGCTGTGGCATCACAGCAAAAAGCCGTTTCTCTTTCAGGCACTTGAAATCGTCTCACAGGTGCTCACCGGCTTTTTCGGGATTCTGCTTCCTTCCGGAATTCTCTTTTTTCTGGAACAGAGCCGCGGCTTTGCCGGGTTTGCGCTTGGAACTCTGGTTCTCTTTCTCCTTTATGCCGTCGTTTTCGTCAGCCATGCATTTCTGCAGTCACGGAACGCCTGGCAGTATACCGAATTCCGGACCGGCTTTTTTATGCGCCGTCTGCTCCGCCATTTCATGCGGATGGACTACGCCGTTCTGACCGAGCAGTCGACGCTGCAACTCGTTGAAAAAGCCACCGATGCCGTTTCCAGCAACTGGGTCGGAGTGGAAGGAATGTTCCGCTATGATGTCACAATTTTTTCTTCCTTTCTCGGTCTGCTCCTCTACGCAGGGCTGATTGGAAGTGTCCATCCAGCCATCATTCTTCTGCTGCTGGTACTCTCGGTTCTTCAGTTTCTCAGCTACCGCCGCGCGGCTTCCTACGAAGTCCGCCGCCGGGATGATCTGTCCGCGATTAAATTGTCGCAGCGCTATTTTCAGAAACAGTCGTATGACACTGCGGCCGGAAAAGATGTCCGTCTCTACCAGCTGGGCGGATGGATTGATGGTGTCTACCGACAGATCAACAAACGATACCAGAAAATCCTGTTTCACATCCGCAGTGCCTACTTCGCGAACGATCTGCTGACCCTCACGCTGCAGCTTCTGCGCGACGGCATCTGCTATGGCTTTCTGATTTACCGCCTCGCACACGGAACCATGACTGTCTCCGGCTTTGTGCTGGTGCTCGGCGCGGTTTCCGGTTTTTCTTCGTATTTTAACGAGATTACTTCCAGTCTTTCGAAATCGGTACTCTGTCTCGAACAGATCCGGTGGATGCGGGAATTTCTTGATCTGCCGCTCCCGGCCGGCCACATGCTACCGTTCCGGCCGGAATTTACCGAAGAAAAACCGCTCGAAATCTGCTTTTCCCACGTCTCCTTCTCTTACCCGGAAAGCGAGAAAAAGATCCTCGACGATGTCAGTTTCACACTCCATGCTGGTGAACACACCGCACTCGTCGGCATCAACGGCGCTGGAAAATCCACGATTGTTAAGCTGATCTGCGGACTGTATCAGCCGACAGAAGGACAGATTACCGTCAACGGTCTCTCTCTTACGGACCTGAATCCGGCGCAGTATTACGAATCGATTGCGGCGGTCTTTCAGGAACCATTTGCTCTCTCGTTCTTCATTGCAGAGAACGTGAGCTGTTCCACACTGGAAGAGACGGACCGCACCCGCTGCCGCGAAGCACTCACCCGCGCCGGCCTCTGGGAGAAAATTGCAGGTCTGCCGCAGAAAGAGGAAACGTATCTCGGCAAGGATATGACTGACGACGGCGTCACTCTCTCCGGCGGTGAGATGCAGAAACTCATGATGGCGCGGGCTCTCTACAAAAACTGCCGTCTGCTCCTGCTCGATGAGCCGACCGCTGCGCTCGACGCAATCTCAGAAAATGAAATGTACGAAACCTACAGCACCCTGCTGAAAAATAAGACTGCGCTCTTCATCTCGCACCGCCTCGCGTCGACACGGTTCTGCGATACGATTCTGTTTCTCGAAAACGGAAAAATCAAAGAGCGCGGAACCCACGACGAGCTGCTCGCCCTCGGCGGATCGTATGCGCATATGTTTGAAGTACAGAGCCAGTATTATCAGGAAACGGAGGAACACATCTGATGAAAATGAAAGAACGGTTTCATGCCGTCTGCCGCTTTTTAAATATGATCAGCCAGGGCAATCACCGCGTGCTGTTCTGGCTGTTCGGAAGCGCTTTTGCCGCTGCCACACTTCCGTATCTCTCCTTGTTTTTCTCAGCGCGGATTCTGAATCTGCTGCTTGCAGAATCGTACCGCGCCTGTCTGTATACCGTCGTCGTCTTTCTGCTCGTGCAGTATGGACTTGGGCTGTTTGAAAAGGTCTGCCGCCAGTATCTCGACGGCCAGAAGGAGTTCTGTCTTGCACTCATCGAACAGAAAATCACCGCAAAAGCACTGGAGCTGGAATTTGAAAAATTCGAAAAAACAGAGACCATGGATGCCATCCGGCGCACCAATGTCTCTTCCATGGGGTCAGGAAATGTGGGTGACCAGCTGATCGTGATCCATACGATGATGACTTCCCTGCTCTCCCTTCTCTATGCGTTGTTCTTCCTGCTCCGCCTGTTCCTTCTGCCGGGCAGCAGCATGAAAAACTTCTTTACCTCGCCGTTTTCGACACTCGCGCTGCTCCTGCTCTGCGGACTGCAGCTGGCTCTTTCCTCCCGCATCAACCGCGAGAGTACGCAGAAAAAAATTGAGCTGAACCAGGGCAACGACCATTCCAACTCCGTCGCCAATTATCTCGTCAATGTGATGCTCGAAGAACGGCGTGCGGACGATATCCGTATCGGTCATCTCGATGGTTTTCTCGACGCACAGTTTGGAAAGGCCATGGCACACTTTCTGCCGATGTACCTCGGCTTCGCCCGTTTTTCCGCCGTCACAGACGGCAAAAATGCGCTGCTCTCACTCCTTTCTAATTTCACCGCATACCTTCTGATCGGCGCCAAAGCGCTGTACGGTGTGCTCCCCATCGGAGATGTTCTTCTGTATGCCGGTTCCGTCACCCGCGCCATGGGGGATCTGCAGACGTTTTTCACAACCGGCTCACAGTTTGACTATATCAATTCGTATCTTGCGACGTATGAGGATTTCATCGCACAGCCATCCATGTCGTACGACGGCACACTCCCGATCGAAAAACGTGACGACGGTCAATACGCCTTTGCCTTCCACGACGTTTCCTTCTCCTATCCCGGCACAGACATTCCGGTGCTCGAGCATGTGACACTGTCCTTTACCATCGGTGACAAAACCGCCCTCGTCGGCCGCAACGGAGCCGGAAAAACAACACTCATCAAACTGCTCTGCCGCCTGTATGAGCCGACCTCAGGCCATATTACCTTAAACGGCATCGACATCCGCAAATACAATTACAAAGAGTACACCCAGGCCTTCTCCGTGGTTTTCCAGGATTTCCACCTGTTTTCCCTCCCGCTCGACGAAAACATCGCCGCCGGAACCGAGATTGATGAAGCTGCTTTGCAATCCTCTCTTGCAAAAGTCGGTCTCACCGACCGTGTACAGCAACTCCCGCAGGGCGTCCGCACCCGCCTTTACAACAACAACGGCTCCGGTGTCGACCTTTCCGGCGGCGAGGCCCAGCGCACCGCCATCGCCCGCGCCCTCTACAAGGATGCCCCGTTCGTCATCCTCGACGAGCCGACCGCAGCCCTCGACCCGATCGCTGAGGCCGAAATCTACAAACAGTTCAGCCAGATGACCGCCGGTAAAACGGCTGTCTACATCTCCCACCGCATGAGCAGCTGCAAATTCTGCGACCGCATCATCGTCCTCGACCACGGCCGCATCGCCGAAGACGGAACCCACGACACCCTCCTCGCAAACCACGGCATCTACGCCAATCTTTACGAAACCCAGGCCCAATACTACACCTGAGTCCTCACCCTCCCGTCCCCCACAACGTAAATGGGAGTCAGAAAAACACAACCCCTGGCAGTTCGTGCTAAGAACTTCCAGGGGTTGTGTTTTTCTGGCTCCCCTCCACTTATTTCAGGAATGCAAACGGCTCCTCATCATGAATAAAATGCATCAGATGATAAGAACACATAATTGCTACATTTTCTTCCTTTAAGATTCTCTTTGCCTCCTCGCGGTCAGCAAGGACAACTTCGATCACTTCGCTCTCTTCGAGGTATTTGCGGCTGATCTCGCCCTCGCACCAGCCGTAAACGGCAGAGCATGCTTCATCGGTCAGGCCGATTGTGGTGAAGAACGGTTTCTCGTAGCAGGGATCTACTTTCAACGGGTGAAACGTAAGACCGGTCTCCTCATGCATCTCGCGCACGGCAGCCTCATGGAACTCCTCGCCCGGTTCCACCAGGCCTGCCGGGAATTCGTAAATGTAGTCATCAATGGAAACGCGGTACTGGCGCACCAGGACAATTTTGTCGCGCTTTTCCCCGTACAGACTGTACATCAGCACGCCGTCCGGCGTATTTTTTCTTGTTTTGATCTTCATCTGCTCGATGGATTTTGCGCGGGAAGCCACATAATAGCGGAAGTGATGGTTTACTTTGTTTGTTCCTTCCACCAGGTAAAGATTTACGAACGGATTTTCCGTCTGTTTTGTGATTTTTTCAACATTCGGCATAAGTAACAACCTCTTTCTTTTCTCTTTTACTGGTCAAAATCTGTCTCAAACACGCCCTCCGGGGTGCGCATCGTCAGCACGCCGAGGTTGAATTCATCATCCATCACCGTGATGTGGTACTCGAAAATCACATCATCATCAAATTTCGATAATACCACATAGGAACCGTTCTCTTTTCCCTCGATCTGGTCGCAGATGTCATCGTAAACATCGCTTCCCGAAATCGGCCGCGGATAGCCGGATTCTTTAATTTTCTTTTCAATCATTTCATATAATTCGTTCATGTTCTGCCCTCGTTTTTCTTTTTATCGGTTATGTTTCATTGTACCACGAAAAGACCCGCGGGGACAATCCATTGCGGCGATTCACCGTGAACTTTTTTTATTTTCATACATCTTCTGGTCCGCCTGTTTCATGATGACGGATTCCGAGATTTCCATGTTTTCCCGGACCATTCCGCCGACGGTGCCGTTGATTCTGTTGTACGCCGTCATGATGCCCTCTGCACCGCTCTCCTCAATACATCTGCGGAACGGCTCGAGATACAGCTCATATTTATTCCGCGGGTCAATCGAAGAGTTCTTCCAGCCGCGGCCGACCTCGGTGTTGTTTCCATAGAAGTGTTTCAGGGTTGATGCACAGCGCAGATATTTTGGATCGTCGCCCTGCATTCCCTCGATGTAAGCGCCGGCCATTTTTCCGGTCAGCACAGGGTCCTCGCCGTAGCCCTCCTCGTTTCTTCCCCATCTCGGATCACGCTCGAGGTCAACGGTCGGTGCCCAGCGGCTGCGGGAAGGATGTCGTCACGTCCAGCTTTCCTTTACGATCTCAACCGCCTCTTTCACCAGCTCTTCAATGCGGTCGAATTCGTTGTTTTCAATCATCATATTTTTTACCATCCAGCTTCCGCCGCATGCTGCGATGCGGTCGTATGCCAGGTATTCTCTTACATTCTGCGGGTTGATGCCGCCGGTCGGCATGAATTTCATCATGGTGTACGGTGCTGCGATGGCACGGATGTATTTCAGTCCGCCTGCCGGTTCTGCCGGGAAGAATTTCACCATGGTGAGCCCAAGACCGATCGCCTGCTCCATCTCAGTCGGGGTCACGATGCCCGGGATCACTGGTACTTCGTGTGCCTGGCACCATTTTACTACCTCCGGGTTGAGGCCCGGGCTGACGATAAATTTTGCTCCGGCTTTCACGGCGCAGTCCGCCTGCTCGATTGTGAGCACAGTTCCGGCTCCCACCAGCATCTCCGGGAATTTTTCGCTCATAATGCGGATGGATTCTTCTGCCGCATCGGTGCGGAAGGTCACCTCGGCGCAGGCAAGTCCGCCCTTGCAGAGAGCTTCGGCAAGCGGCTCTGCTTTTGCTGCATCCTGTAAAACGACAACCGGCACAATGCCGTATGTTCCAAGCTGTTCGAGAATCTGATTCATGATAGCTGTTCCTCCGTTTTGATCTTTATCTGAAAATTATTCTGCATTCTGTTTTTATTTTATTCCCTTGTATCATAACCGGACAGGTTATTTTTTTCTATTGTGCGGATTGCCGAATACATTGTAAAACTTGCTGTTTTGTGATATGCTGGGAATTGTTGTTATGGTTCAAAAATATCATTTTTTTGCAAGGATGCTTTTATTATGAAAGAAAAACTGCAGACGAAATTTGCCACCCGGCAGTACATGATTTCGGATACGTTTGAGTTATACTATTACAGCACCGACGATGTGCCCGGCGTAAAAGAACATACGCATACGCATTATGAGTTCTATCTCTTTCTCGAAGGGGCGATCTCACTGGAAATCGACGGAGTGCTCTACACACCGACGCCCGGCGATCTTCTTCTGATTCCGCCCGGCGTGCCGCATCATCTGGTGATGCACGACCTGTCTGTGCCGTACCGCCGCTTTGTGTTCTGGGTCAGCGCCGCTTTTGCAGAACAGCTCCGCGCCCGTTCCGCCGACTACGTTTACCTGATGGAATACGCTGCCGAAAATCAGAAATATCTGTTCCCGCTCGATTCCGTCGAGTTCAACACGATCCAGTACCGCACCATCCGACTGATTGAGGAAATGCGGTCCGATCATTTTGGAAAAGAGACGCAGATTTTTCTCTACGTCAGCGACCTGCTGATGCAGATCAACCGCACGGTGTATGAACAGCACCACCCGCTCACCCGGAAGGCGCAGCTTTCGCTGTATGAACAGCTCTGTTTCTATATTGATGAGCACCTGTCCGAGGATCTGTCGCTCGAACGGCTGGCGGCGGAACTTTTTGTGAGCAAATATCACATTGCACACGTTTTCAAGGATGAAATCGGCATGTCGATCCACCAGTACATTTCCAAAAAGCGGCTGGCAAGGTGCCGTGAAGCGCTGCTCGGCGATGTACCGGTCACGAAGGTGTATCTGCTGTTCGGATTTCACGACTATTCGAGTTTTTACCGCGCGTTTAAAAAAGAGTACGGGATCTCGCCGAAGGATTTTAAAGAACTGCATACCGTTACCAGCGATTAACACGGTCGTTCCAAATGCACTGTTTACTTTGTACTTTTCAGGAGGATTTTTAATATGTTTCAGATGTGGGGAAAATTAGTGGAAAACAATCATATTCTTCAGGATCTTACCGTCTGCATCGACGATGAGGATACCAGAACGCACAAGGTCTTCCGTGCGCTCGATGAAATCTGTGATGCCTGGAATCTGGCGAAGCCGATCTGGCTCGATACGAATATTTCGGAGTTTAAACGGAGATCGAAAACACGGTTCACACAGGATAATTTTATTGAATCGCTGGAGTTTGATTATCTGGAAATTCAGATTACAGAGGAATAATGTTCTCTCGTTTTTGCAGCGAATAAAGCAAATGCAAAAGCCGGGCATCCGGCGGAACTTGGGAGCGGCTGTTCTTACAGTCCCCTCTGTGGTTCCGTCGGATGTCCGGCTCTTTTTATGTATTTTGTCCCTGGCTTTGTATCCCTTTTATACCACACGGTTTTCCATGCCGCCTTCCAGGTACGAAGCAATATTTTTCTGCACCAGTCCGATCAGGCGCGTGCGGGCTTCCTTCGATGCCCAGGCGATGTGCGGCGTGATGTACAGGCGGTCGTCGTCCGCCATTTTCAGCAACGGACTGTCACTGCGGATCGGCTCGCTGGAAAGTACATCGAGCGCTGCTCCGGCGATCAGGCCTTCGCGCAGGGCACAGCAGAGGTCACGCTCATTCACGATCGAGCCGCGGCCGACGTTGATCAGAATTGCGTTCCGCTTCATGTTGGCAAACGTTTCGATATTCATCAGGTTCTCGGTCGCCTCATTTAACGGGGCGTGGATGGAAACCACATCAGAATCCTTCAGCAGACGATAGAGATCGACCCGCTCGTAGTCCGGATCGTCGTGTGCACCGGAGGTGGAGTAATAGATCACACGGCAGCCGAATGCCTGTGCAATCGAAGCCACTTTTCTGCCGATCGCGCCAAGGCCGATGATGCCCCACGTCTTGCCCTCCAGCTCGGTGAACGGTCTGTCCATGCAGGTGAAAAGGCGGCTGGCGGCGTAGCTGCCGTTTTTTACGTAATCATCGTAATAACGGAGTTTTTCTGCCAGATAGAAGTACATCGCAAAGGTGTGCTGGGCCACGCTGACGGTGGAATAGCCGGCGACGTTCGTCACGGCGATGTTGTGGCGCTTCACATAATCGAGATCGATGTTGTTGATGCCGGTTGCGGTGACGCAGATCAGTTTCAGGTTCTCCGCGCCGGACAGGGTGCGGCTGCACATGCGCACCTTGTTGCAGATGACAATATCCGCCTCCCGCACACGCTCCGGGCATTCCTCCTCCGTTGTTTTTTCATATACTGTCACTTCTCCAAAACGGGAAAAGCCGGACAGATCCATGTCCTTTCCCAGTGACTCTGCCTCAAGAATTACAAGTCTCATGTTGGTTCCTCCTTTTGCAGATGATGATTCTGCTTTATCCGGGAAAGCAGTGCCGCCTGTCTGTTTTGAAAGACGGCACTGCCTGAAATATTTTTATCTTAGATACCTGCGGACTGCCGATTCGGAAATATGGTCATGTCGATATGCCATGCTCCCCGGCCTGATCCCCTGGTATTTACACGTATTCGCTGATAATTTCCCTCATCAGCTTCTCTTCCTCGGGCGTCAGCATTCCGGCAAACCTGCTCTCGGCCGCGGCGGTCTGGCGGATGCCCTCCCTGACTTTCGAAATCCTCGCTTCTTTTTCCGGATCTGCGAACAGTTCATTCTTCTCTTTGGCGGACTCGCTTCCCGCAGTCTGCGCTTTTGCTTTCGCCGCTCCGGTTCCTGCCTGTGCCATGGTTTCCGCCTGCACCGGCTGCCGTTCGGTCTGCTGTACGGTTTCCAGCACCGCACTCTGTTTCGTCGCTGCAAACTCATTTTCCAGATAGTCTGTCCAGCCGTTCAGCAGAATTTCCTCTTTTCCGCCGAAATCCAGACAGAGCCGGAAAAAGACAAGGCCTCCGGCGAGCGCGGTGCCCGTTCCGAGGTAGCGCATCAGCTCCGTCTCTCCATAACGGTATCGGTAGATCGCCCACAGCGAAAGAATCGACAGCGCCAGAACCGTGAGGATCATATTCTGGCTTCCGCGCAGAAGCGTCGGGACTGCCATTCCCGCTGACCTGCCCTGTGCAATCTGGCTGCGCATAAACGCCCCGGCATTCGAAAAGGGATGCGCTTTTCTCTGACACGTTTCCAGCACCGACCTGGTCCATTTCGACTTTGGTTCCTTCAGCCTTCCGAGATCGCGGATGGCCCGGGTGTAGAAACGGTTATCCCAGAACAGGCACCACACACCGGCGATTCCTGCTGCTATCATTGCGTATAAGAACACATTTTGTTTCACACAAAACTCCAGCATTCTTATTCCCCCTGATGATTTTTGAATTTGCCTGTCATGATCATATGCCGGTGCTTCCGTTGCGGTGCATCGGCGGATGCCGCGGCAGAATTTGCGCGCACAGGATTCTTCCGCTGGCATATCGGCAGTGGAGACGTGTTACAGTTCACAGGTACCTGGGAACTGTAACATTCGCAGCCCTCATTGAAAATTTTGCTTCGCAAAAGGAGGGCTGCTCACACCTGAATCACTTTCTTACGCAGCAAAACAGCAAGTGTTTTACTGCTGAGCAATCCGTAGTGAGCATCTTCTTGTTCCGATGTGCCACAGTATAGCACTGCCGGAAAAATTTGGAAACAAAAAACGTTCGTCAAATTCTTTGTGATTCTGTGCTTTTTCGCGTGAATTTTTATTTTTCGTTCCTTCAGGGGACTGCTTTCGTGCCGGTTCGCGTGGTTTCGCTGGTTTTCGCCTGCCCGTTTGTCGATTTTTTCTTCTTGCTTTTTTTAGATTACAGGCGTTTTACCATTTCCTGCAGCAGGTTGACACAGTGGCGGGCTGCCTCGCTCTCAAAGGTCGGGTAGTCCATTGTTGCGCTGTCGTCTGCTTTGTCGGAGATGGCGCGGAGTACGACGTATGGAATCTTGTTCAGATAAGCGCCCTGCGCAATCGCAGCGCCCTCCATCTCGGCGCAGGAACCGTTGAATTCCTCGATCAGACGGTTTTTCACTTCTTTGCTGGAAATAAACTGGTCACCGCTGACCACGCGTCCGCGGAATACCTGGATTTCCGGATTGACTTCCTTGCAGACTTCCTCTGCCACCTCTGCGAGGTGCTCGTCTGCCTGGAAGCTTAAAACACCCATCTGCGGAATCTCGCCGAGCGGGTATCCGAAGATGCGCACATCCATGTCGTGCTGAACAGCATCGGTCGAGATGACGATATCGCCGATGTTGATTTCATTCCGCAGGGAGCCTGCAATTCCGGTGTTGATGACACAGTCCACGCCGTAATCATCCACAAGAATCTGCGTGCAGATACCGGCGTTTACTTTACCGATTCCGCTGCGCACAACAACCACTTCTTTTCCGTTCAGGTAACCGTGGTTGAACTCCATGGATGCTTTCGTGCGGATTGTAACGTCCGTCATCATTTCCTTTAAGCTTGCAACTTCAACTTCCATTGCACCGATAATTCCGATTAACTTCATGTTTATGATATCCTCCAATAACTTTACATGTACTCTCCGATTCTTTCTGTTCTTGCTTTTATGAAATCATTTTTGTCAGCGGTCAGCCGCTAAAGTAAGAACGGAAAACTCCGGGAGTACATTTTCTTTTCCTTCTGATTTCTTTGTAATTCCTGTTACAGCATACCATAAATTTTGGATCTGTGGTATCTTTTTTCTTTGCTGTTTTCGTAATCTATGATATAATAGCAGGAACCGAAGAATTATCGTGGCTGAAGTTCACGATAATGTTCTAATTTTTTATTCACAAAGGAGGATCTTATCGATGGAATATACAACAAAAGGTACCTGTTCCAGAAAAATTCTGTTTGAGGTAGAAGACGGTAAAGTACACAACGTACAGTTCGTAGGCGGATGCAACGGAAACACACAGGGTGTTGCAAGACTCGTTGAGGGCATGGACGTAAACGAAGCCATCTCCCGCATGAAAGGCATCGACTGCAACGGACGCGGAACATCATGTCCAGACCAGCTTGCAACAGCACTGGAACAGGCTATTCAGAAATAACTTTTTTTACGCTTGCTCTTTTTTATTATAATAACTCCCCGGGGAATGCTCACCCCGGGGAGTTTGTAATTTATCCACTTCTGTTTTTTCTTTTCTGATGCAGCACAGCTTCCCTGCCGCCTGCTTTCTTCCGGTTTTTCTTCTATATTAATAGCACAGTCTTTCTTCCAGCCACCGGACTGCTTTATCTGTCCCATTTGTCGCAGAGACTGTTGATCTGATCGGCAAATTTCGAAAGGTCTTTGTTAGCACCGCCTTTGTTTCTTGTAATGACGGTGAGCAGCCGCTGACCAGCCGCAACGAGACGATCGAAGACGGCATTTCCGCTGCTTCTCGTGCGCAGTGTTCCAGCGTTTGCCGTTGTTTCCTTCTGGATCGGAATGCCAACGGTTTTTTCGATGAATTCATTTTCTTTCAGGTCAAATACCGTGCCGGAGAACGGAGCCATCGCTGGGTAGCGGAATTCGTCCCACAGTTTTTCTGCAAAAATTTCCGTCACTTTATCTTCGCCGTGCGTTACGAAAACGCGGTCCGGTTTTGCCCGCAGACTGCCCGCCCATTTGAGCAGTCCTTCCTGATCTGCGTGGCCGCTCATGCCCGGGAACTGGATGATGTGCGCGTTCACATGAACCTCTTCCTGGAACAGTTTCACCTCCTTCGCGCCTCCGATCAGCGCCCGTCCCAGTGTACCGACGGCCTGATAGCCGACGAAGAGAACCGTACTCTCCTGCCGCCAGAGGTTGTGCTTCAGATGATGCTTGATTCGTCCTGCATCGCACATACCGCTCGCGGATATGATGACCTTCGGGGTTTCGTTGAAGTTGATGGCTTTCGACTCATCGGATGTAATCGAGAGCTTTAAGCCCGGAAACAGAATCGGATTAATGCCCTGCGCAAGGAGCGCAGCTGCATCGGAATCGTAGCACTCTTTCTGATGATCGCGGAAAATATTGGTTGCCTCAACGGCAAGCGGACTGTCCACGTAAACCGGGAATTCGCCGTGGCCGTGAACCAGATGTTCTGCCTTAATTTCACGAATAAAGTACAGCATCTCCTGCGTTCTTCCAACAGCAAACGACGGGATCACGAGGTTGCCGCCGCGGTCGAGCGTTTCCTGAATGATTTTTGCCAGCTCCGGTACATAATCCGGTTTCGGACCGTGGCTCCGGTCACCGTAGGTGGATTCCATAATCACGTAATCAGCGCTCTCCGGGTACTCCGGGTCGTTGATCAGCGGCTGATGGATATTTCCGATATCGCCGGAGAAGAGCAGTTTTTTCGTCACACCGTCCTCTGTCAGCCACAGCTCAATGGATGCGGAGCCGAGCAGATGACCGGCATCGAGAAAACGGATCTGAATGCCGTCCGATAGTGTCACACGCTGATGATACGGAATGCCCTCCAGCAAGCGGATCACGCCGAGGGCGTCCTCCATTGTGTATGGTGTGACGTAATCTTCTTTTCCCGCCCGACGGTTCTTGCGGTTCCGCCACTCGGCCTCGGCGAGCTGAATGTGTGCACTGTCGCGGAGCATGATGTCCGAAAGCGCTACCGTCGCCGGAGTCATATAGATTGGGCCGCGGAAGCCGTGCGCATACAGCAGCGGCAGATTTCCGGTATGGTCGATGTGCGCGTGCGTGATCAATACAAAATCAAGCTGGGATGCCGGGACCGGAATCGGCTTGTTTTCATAAATATTCGGTCCCTGCTCCATACCGCAGTCCACTAAAAACTTCTTTCCGGCAGCCTCCAGATAATAACAACTGCCCGTCACTTCATGTGTTGCTCCAAGAAATGTAAGACGCATAAGATGCCTCCTGTTCTCCCGTTTTGTTCGGGGACAAAATGTTGTCACTGCGGGTCAAATCACGCGTTATGCGTTTGGCCCGTTATCGCGGCAGTCGTCAAGTTCTCATGCCAGCATGGTCTTTGACGCGTTGTCCGCGAAAATAATCTGAAATTCCTTTTGTATTTTATGCTTATTCTCTCTTTTTTGATTATTATAGCATAATATCTGGCAGATTCCAACGGAATTTTAAGGCAGATTGCACAACAATCTTGATATTTTTGTTCAATTATGGGCATCGGCCGCCGGAAGTGCATAGAAAAGAGGCACCGGTATTCCTGCAGTAATACCGATGCCTCACTTATCGGGGCCAGCCGATGTTCCGTATGATCACTCACACGCTGAACATAGTAACACATGATGACTCAGATCTGTGTTGTGGTTGGAAAAAGGAATTTCGACGCGTTGAAAATCCTGAAAGATCTGCGTTTTCGTCTTAATATATTCATTGTTATAAGGTTTCTATAGGGGACTGGCCCCGCTTTTTTTCTTAGGGGTGAGGGAGCGTGGTGGAACTACTGGGTTAAAAATTGTTTCCGTTTATTTACGCTTCCTCTCTTGCGCTTATATAATAACACTTTATTTGCTCGTATTTTAATGGTTATTGGTTATATAAATATTTTGTTAACCGATATAAATACCATTTGTTGAACTTCCACCATTTTCAGTGACACCATTCTTAGTGCAGGAATGATATCCACGTAAACGGTAATAATATCCCTTTTCAACTTTAATTTCTTTACCCATATATAAAGAATTCGTATTATAATCTACACACTGCCATTTTTGATAACTATAAAAATCTTCTGGTCCACTTGAACGTTCTAAATATACATTTAATTTTACTGTGTTGCAACTAACATTGCATTGTGTTCCGCCAGAAATTCCAATATAACCATTTCCATTATTTGTAATCCTTACAAATCCTTGATGCAAATAAGTACTTCTTGCTACGCTCTGGTAATTTCCAATTGATTCTGTTTCATTTGTTAACTCTGATCCATCGATTACACGTCCTAAATAGTCCAATGCCCCCGCTTGTGCATTCACTGTATTTAATGACATCGTTACAACGAGCATAGCGCAAAAGAGTAAGCTTTTCAAATTAATAACCTTTTTCATACTTCCTCTTTCCCCTCGTCCTCATCTACATAATAAATACGTTTAATTTCTCAAATAATTACAGATTATACTGCATTTCATTTAAAATTTTTATCAATTCTTCCTTCTCTATCTGTCCACTTAATTGATAATATGCATCTTTATATTTCCAAGTCGCATAATAATTTTCTTCATTATTTTCAGAAATTGTTCCCATTTCTACTTCTATCACATCATCAAGAGTTTCTACTTGAACCTTTTCCTTGTCTTTCCAACTTCCATATGATAAATCATTTTCATTCGATGATAATTGAAAATATACTATATGTTCATTATATTGATATTCTATTAGTGCTATCTGTGTTTCTGCTATTATTGTAAAATCATAATATTCCATTCCTTTTGGAACATAATAAAATTCTGGAACTGGTAGATGTAACGTATCTCGTATTTGTTTTTGAGCTTCGTCCAAGTTTCCTCCTGTATACTTTCTCTTCTCTCCATTATCTACCCATGTAGCATCTCCAGCATTCCGAACTCCATTAATCGTCTCCGCCAGCCGAATCCGATTCGCCTCGCTCGTCATACTAGCTCCAAACACGCAAGCTCCCACAACCAACACAACACCAGCCGCCTTTGCCGTCCGTACCCAGTGTTTTGTTGTTTTCGCTCTCTTCGCAATCTTCTTCTGTCTCTCCGCCTGCTTTTCGCGTTCTGCCTTTCTCTCCACGATCTGGCGGCGGATCTCCAGTGTTTTTTCTGTCGGGTTGCCTTCCGCGTCCGCGAGTCCTTCCTTCTGGAGTCGCTGCTGGAAGCGCTCGTACATTGCGTTCAGTTCTTCCTCTGAAAGTGCAGGCGCAGCCTCCGGCTCCTGTTCTGTTGCTGTGTTTCCTTCCTCTGCCTTTACAACTGCCGATTCCCCTTCCACCGTTTTCGAATCCGCAGCCATTTTTTCTTCCATCGTCTGCTCCAGTTTCTTTTTCAGCTGTTCTTCTTTTTCTATCTTTTTCATCTTCTTCCGTTCCTCGGCATTTTCCATGTTGTAACCGCTCTTGACTTTTTTTCTTCTTGAGGGGATAATAAAAGCCAAATGATATTATCAAATTCCAGGGAGGAATTCTCATGAAGCATATTGTTCTGACAGGCGGAGGTACCGCCGGCCATGTTACCCCGAATATTGCCCTGATTCCAAAATTAAAGGAAGCAGGTTATAAAATCTCTTATATCGGTTCCTACGACGGTATGGAGCGCAAGCTGATCGAAGATCTCGGCATTCCGTATTACGGAATTTCATCCGGAAAGCTGCGCCGCTACTTCGATCCGAAAAACTTTTCCGATCCATTCCGCGTCGTAAAAGGCTACTTTGAAGCAAAAAAACTGCTCAAAAAGCTGAAACCAAACGTTGTCTTCTCCAAAGGCGGCTTCGTTTCGGTACCGGTTGTCCTTGCCGCCAAAGCATGTAAAGTCCCGGCGCTCATCCATGAATCGGATATGACGCCTGGCCTGGCAAATAAGCTGTGTATTCCGTCCGCTGCAAAGGTCTGCTGTAATTTCCCGGAAACCGTTAAATGTCTCCCGGAAAACAAAGCCGTTCTGACCGGAACGCCAATCCGCCAGGAACTGCTGTCCGGCGATGCACGGGAAGGCCTGAAGTTCTGCGGATTCAATGCCGCAAAACCGGTTATTCTCGTCATCGGAGGAAGCCTCGGTTCCGTCGCTGTCAATAATGCGGTCCGTTCTATTTTACCAGAACTTCTGAAAGATTTCCAGGTGATTCATCTCTGCGGTAAAGATAAACTGGATGCATCCTTAAATGGTACCGAAGGTTACGTTCAGTTCGAGTACATCAAAGATGAGCTCCCGGATCTCTTCGCCGCAGCAGATCTGATCATCTCCCGCGCCGGCGCAAATGCGATCTGCGAAATCAGTGCTCTGGCAAAACCAAACATTCTGATTCCGCTTTCTGCCAATGCCAGCCGCGGAGACCAGATTTTAAATGCGCGTTCCTTTGAGCGTCAGGGTTACAGTAAAGTTCTGGAAGAAGAATCCGTGAATGCGCAGACTCTTCAGTCCGCAATCCGTGAGGTTTACGAAAACCGTCAGACCTACATCAATGCGATGAAGAAGAGCAGCCACACCGATTCCATCGGCCGCATCCTTTCCCTGATCCAGGAATGCGAACGCAAATAGTAACTACAGAAATCCCCTTTCTCTGGCTTTGTCAGCAAAGTGCTGGCAAAGCCATTTTTTCGTCCGGGTCATTTTCACCCGCAGATTTCCTATGGTGATACCCATTTCGGATGCTACTTCCTTTTCCGAACGCTCATGCACCTTGATTTCACGCGTAATATAATAACCCGATTCATCATGATCTTTCAGTGCATCCATCACTTCCCGAAAAAAATGATTTCTCTCCTGCTTTTCTTCCTCTGCAAGCGTCGGAAGTTCCATCTCTTCCGCCCGAAGATCCTCATCCAGTTCGTTCCAGTCAAAACGTTGTGCTTTTCTTTGATAATCAATTCCCAGATTCTTTGCAGCGACACGGACCCAGCCTTCTACTCTGTCTTCATCCAGCGCATCAATATTCAGGTACAGTTTCACCATCGTTTCCTGTGCGATATCATCCGCATCGGCTTCATTGTGCACCACCTGCATTGCGGCTGAATAGGCTGTCATTACATACTTTTTATATATTTCTGAAAAGTTATTTTTGTCCATTGTTCTCCGCCCCTGTTCGTCTGTCATTGATTCTTTTTCTGGCTGCTGCCAGCCTTTTCTCAGGCCTTCAGCTCTGCCGTCACGCTCTCAATGATCTGCTCTTTTACCGCATCCTCGAGAGTTCCCTGCTTCCATGCAGCAATACCGGCATTGTCACCTTCATATCTTGGAATCAGATGCATATGGAAGTGGAATACCGTCTGTCCTGCTGCCTCACCATTGTTCTGTACCAGATTGAAGCCATCAGAATGAAGCGCTTTCGTCATGGCCGTCGCCATTTTTTTGCCGAGAATCATTGCTTTCGCTGCGGTTTCATCCGGAATTTCATAAATGTTTGCAAAATGCTGTTTTGGAAGAATCAGCGCATGTCCTTTCGTTGCCGGTCCCTGATCCAGAATGACACGGAACTCATCGTCCTCATACAATGTCGCGGTTGGAATTTCTCCGTTTGCTAATTTACAAAAAATACAATCCATGATCTTTTTCTCCTTTACTTTTTTTAATTCTTCTGTTGTTCCGAATCCCGTTCTGCACGGTTCCGAACAACTCTATTTTCTCACTATTTGTCGAAAAATGTCAAATAATGCAGAACGCTTTTTGTTGCGCGCTCCCCCTTTTCAATGCTAAACTTTTGCCTAATCAAAAATCATTACCTACGCATCATAAGGAGGATACGGCTATGTCAAAAGAACCAACAACCAATTCACAGGGCTTATCGGAAGAATGTCACGCTATGATTTCCCGGATTTCACATGAGGTTCGAAATCCTGTTGCGGTTATCCACAGCTTTCATCAGCTTCTTCTTTTAGCGCATCCGGAGCTTTCCAACGATCTCTATTTTCAGAAAATCCAGGAAAATATGGCTTTTCTGAACTCCCTGCTCGATGAGCTCTCCTGCTATAATCATTCATATCGGGCGGTACGCGCTTACGTGAATCCTTATCTTCTGCTCCAGAATCTCTGTGCCGATACCGGCGTTCTCCTCGAAAAACAACAGGTTTCCATTGAACTTGTCAAGGAATCTGCCATTCCGCGCTTTGCCCTTGATACCACGCAATTTCGTCAGCTTTTTCTGAACCTGATCCGAAATGCGGCGGAAGCAATGCCTTCCGGCGGAACGATCAAAATCTCTCTCTGTTTCGACGGTGACTTTCTGACCATCCGTGTGCAGGACACTGGCTGCGGAATCCCCGCCGAGGATCTGCCGACTCTCTTTGACCTTTTTGTCACACATAAGAAAAACGGAACCGGACTTGGACTTGCCATCTGCAAGGAAATTGTAACCGCACACGACGGCACGATTTCCGTTTCTTCCGTTCCCGGGGAAGGAAGCACCTTTACGGTCGTTTTCCCCTTTTCCTGATCCTTGCCATTCCCGGATAGAGAACCGCCATCAGGACTGCACCTGCCAGAAAACCGCCGATGTGTGCGAAGTTGTCCACATTTGAAGACTGGAATCCGACCAGCAGCGAAAGGACAGCCATGACGGCCATCCTCCGGAAGGTGAGATCCTCCAGCCTTCCTTTCCGAAATGCCAGAAGAACAAGCATCGCTCCGACAGCAGAAAAAATCGCTCCCGAAGCGCCGGCGGAAACTGCCGGTGCTTCCCCTGTTTTCATCAGGGACAGTTCATGCAGATACGAGCACAGATTTCCGACGAGTCCGCCGCCCAGATAGATGACCAGATAACGGATCTTTCCAACTGCGCGTTCCAGGTAATCCCCAAGGAACAAAAGAAGCAGCATGTTGTTGATCAGATGCTGGATGCCAAAGTGAAGAAACATACTCGTAAACAGGCGATAGTATTCTCCGCTCTCAATCAGCGGCGCATACGCCGCACCGCAGTCCATCATATGTCTGGAGCTCTCTGTCCCTCCGGTCAGTGTGACTGCAAGGAATACCAGAATATTGCATACGACGATGACCAGATTGATGCTGTTTTTTGACCTCTTCCACATACGGTCCACGATATCTTCGTTCGGATCGTAACTGTTTTTCCTTTGTTCTTCCATTACATCATTTCCTTATCTGTGCTATTTTTTTATTATAATTTAATTCACTTGTAAATGCAAGAAATCGTCAAATTTTTTTCTTTTTTGATAAACGTTTTTCGACAATTATTGACGCTTCACGACGGCTTTCGACGTTTTATGACATTATTTTTTACATTATTTCTTTTTTTAATTTTATGCATAATTTTCTTTTCTATAATATTTTTGTTTCATTCGCATAACTTTTTTCTTTGATCATTCTGCCATATTAAAAATAACGCATCCAGCGCTTTCTCCAAATCGAAAAAGTGTAATGCGTCATTTTTCTCTAATTTCTGTTTTTCTCTCCCGCCTTATACCGGTATTTCTTCCCGGCAAATGAGATATCGTCTCCATCCTCCAGCTTCTTTTTTGTCTCGCCCATCAATGGAACGCCATTCACCGTTGTTCCGTTCCGCGAATTCAGATCCAGCAGATAATCTCCCTCTTCTGTACTGACCAGCTTTGCGTGAAGGCGGCTTACCGTACGGTATGGCAGAATTACATCTGCCGCCGCTGACAGTTTTCCAATCAATGTGCTTCCGCGTTCAATCGGAATCAGCGGAAGATCAATCGGATCTATCGGAATCAGATATGCCCTTCCCTCATCCTCCGGGCTGGTCAGCAGTTCCGTTTTTCCAAACAGATCCTCTTCATGCCCCTCCAATTCCATCAGGCTGTGCATCTTTCTGTTTTCCTGTTCTTCATTCTTTTCCCATGTTTTCTCTTTTTCGACTGAGGAATCCCTTTTCCATCCCTGCTGTTCTGTATCGCTTTTCGGATTCCATGTTCCATCTTTCTGTTTTAAGCCCTTCCGATTCTGATATTCCGAAAATACATCTCCTGTTTCTCCTTGTTTCCGGATTCCTGCGGCCTTCCCATAGCTTCCTGTTTCTGTTCCCGACTGCCGCTTTTTCCATCGGCTGGCAAGTTCCAATGCCAGACTTACAATTCCCACAACAGCCGCCGCTCCTCCCAGCACCAGATACCAAACAGTTTCGGCCTGTGTCCACCGCAGTGCCAGCACACCTCCCAGAAATCCGATGCAGATCACTGCTTCCACAATATTTTTCCAGCGTCCTTCATCCTTTTCTTCCTCCGCTTCCACAAAAAAATTTTCCGCCGCTTCCGCTTCTTGTTCTCCCCAAAGTGTTTCCTCCATCTGTACAGGCGGATTTTCTTCCCTAGGACGCTCTTTTCCCTCCTGCTCCGTCGTTTCTTTCTTCTCTTTCCCTGTCTGATATAAGAGTGCCTGAATCATCTCAACCGAAAAGATCTCCGCCGAAATCTCCCGATACAGTCCATACCCGAGTACTACCGCATCCTGCTCCTGGTGATCCAGCTTCGGCAGCAGATATTCCATCAGCTCCCGGATCTGCTTCTGAAAACAGCCTGTGTGTCCCTGCTTTCCCGGCAGATAACAGAAGGAAAAGTTCTCCAGATTTGCATCTGCAAAAACCAGCTCCGGCTGCAGAACGAGGCCGTCCGGTGCAAGCAGGTACTGCCCCAGTTCTTCGAGAAGATCCAGCAGCTGTTCAAATAGTTTCCGCAGCGCCTCCGCCCCAATCGAGCGCTGTTCAAACACACTCTGAAGCGACTGCCTTGATGTCACCTCATAGTAAAACAATGTTTTATCATCCATTTTCCCGATTTTGCAGTCCAAAAGCCCTGGGATTGTGTTTGTCAGCAGCATACGGATCTGATACGACGCCGTGTCCGGCTCTTTTTCCTCCTGTAAAATAACATATGTATGATTCAAATCTCTTTTATAATCAATCTGCATTTCTCCGCTTCCGTCCTTACTTCTGGTTCCAGATCTGTTTTACTGCCCGTATCTTCCGGATCGTTTTCACCGGATTGTTTCTCCTGCTTTCACTCAAAACCGAATATTCCCACGCGTTCCGGCTCCAGATTGGCAGAATGTTTCCTTCTGCTTTTATCTGAATCTCTTTTTCTCTGCATTCCGTCTGTACGGTCACCGGTTCAGCCGGAAGCGGTATCTGGGAAATCCACCATTCCATCCGGCTTTGGGCGGCTGCCTCTCCTTTTTCCACAGACAGACGGCCTTCACTGGCGGCAAGCATTGTGCTTTCATATGCCGCAAATGTATACCAGCTCCGTGCGTGTACAAAAAAGGTCAGCGACAGCAGAAGAAAAATCACCATCAGAACAAGCGGCACGACCAGAACTGCCTCTACCGTAATACTTGCTTTTCTCATTTTCACTTTCAAAGCATTCCGCACCTCCCCACAAATCCAAGCAGCAGAAACGGCACCAGCGGTATGGAATCCTGTTTCCGTATTTTCTTCCGCATCAGAAGGACTCCGCAGAGTACCGAACAGAGAATGAGTCCCAGCGTCAGAACGCCGAATGTCTGCCCAAATCCCAGCCAGATTCCAACCGTCAGAAGCAGAAGGCCGTCCCCGTATCCCACCTGTTCCCGTGATATATAACTGAGCGTCAGAAATCCCGCTCCCGGCAGCAGGGACAGCAGCCATTCCAGCCACGATGTCTGTTCCACCAGAATCTGCCATCCAATGCCTGCAAGGAATAAAACACCGGTCAGGACAAGGCTGATCTGCCGTTTCCTCACATCCATTCCGGCAAGAATCCCCAGATACAGCAATATAATTGCACTCTTTACTTCTTCCTGATACACAGCCGCGGCCTGCCACTCAAAATGTGATTAAATATACTTATCACATCGAGATAATGTAAGTTCTCACGAATCTTACTTACTGCTTCAGTGTGTATACTTTTGATTGACCGAAATCATATCTACTCGTAGGTCCATGTACACTCCACAGTCGTTAATTCCCGAAATAGCCTTCGGTACATACTTACATTTGCTTCCTTATGCAATCTTGTAAGTTTTTACGTCCCTCAGATTCAGTGCCGCATTGAAATCCCTGTCTTCGACATAGCCACAATGACATCGAAATGTTCTATCGGAAAGTTTTAAATCTTTCTTGATCGTTCCACAACAATGGCAGATTTTTGATGATGGATACCATCTGTCTGCAACCCGAAGTTCAATGCCATTTTCTTTGCTTTTCGCCTTCAGTTTTATTCTGAATTCGTAAAACTTCTGCGAAGCAACTGCTCTTGAAAGATGTTTGTTCTTCATCATCCCCGATACATTTAAGTCTTCAATCGTTATATAAGATGGTTTGGTTTTTACGATCTCTGCGATTGTCTTATTGATGTAATCCGTACGGATATTGTCTATTTTATGATGAAGTTTTTGTACCTTAAGTTTTTGTTTTTGTATATTCGCTCTTTGAGTGGACTCTCCTTTCTTTAGATTTTCATACTTTCGGGAGAGACATCTCTGTTCCCGAACGAGTCGTTTTTCTAATTTCTTTAATCTTGCTGATTTGTTGATATTCTTATAGGTCTTACCATTTGAAACAATGGCAAAATCCTTTAGCCCCAGGTCGATGCCGATTCCTTCGTTAGAAGGATCAGCAGTTTTGTTGTCAGGAATTTCTATAAGAGCCGAAACATAATATCTGCCCGCTTTCATGGAAACATGCCCGCTTTTTATGGTATATCCTTCTTTCGTCGTAGGAATGTATCCTTTTTCTTTGATGCGAACCCATCCAAGCGACGGGATGTTAACTCTGTGTCTCTCGCAGCGACAATCTTTCGGATTATTCTTTACGAAATACATCTTCACATCAGATCTGCCTTTCTTTTTGAACTTAGGAAAAGCACTTTCATGATCGAAGAATTTTTTAAATGCAGTTTGTCCATGATTTACCGCCTGGGTCACTGCTTTTGAGTATGCTTCCTTAATCCATAAATATTCTGGATATTGTGGAAGATATTCATGATTCAGCCAGACTCTGAATTTACTGCTGCTCATGAATTTTTCGCCATTTTGATAAAGTTCTTTGTTATGGGCCAGATAGAAATTGTAAATAAATCTACAAGTTCCTATTGTTTTATGAATCCTGACTTTCTGCTCTTCTGTCGGATGGATTTCCGTCTTGAAGCTCTTTAGCAATTTCCTCGTCCCTCTCTATTTGTTTTTTATACTTACGAAGTCCATACAATCTGCAGGAGAACACATGAAGTATGGAAACAATGTCCTGTACAAGTTCTTCCTGTGGTGATAATTCTTCATTGTTTACCACCACGATCGTTGTATTGAATTTCATACAGAATTTTTCAAACCAATCATAACCGAATCGGATAAATCTGTCTTTGTGGGTTATGATGATCGTTTTTACTTTCTGTTCCATTACTTCATCTAATAATTTATTCCACTTTTTGCGGTTGTAATTAAGACCACTTCCATACTCTTCGATACATTGGTCTACAATGATTCCTCTGGCATTACAAAACTGTCGCAAAAATGCGACCTGGTTTTGCAAATCGTCTTTTTGATTTTTTGTAGATACTCTGGCATAAATAACTGCCTGACGTTTATCATTTTCGATATTTATGCCTTTGAATTGAAGATATTGGTCATACGTATAATAACGCCTGTCGGTCGGAGTTCGATTTGCTTTTAAAATTCCTTCTCTGTCCCAACGCTGTAACGTTTTAACAGATATCCCTAACAGTTCAGCAAAATCTTTCGGCTTGTAGTTTGTGATATTTGATGTGTTCATAATATGATTCTCCTTTTACATATTTAAACACGTTATATCACATTTGACAATATATTTAGTTACTTATATTTTCCTCCTTTCCGCAAACCCGAGTTTCTGTTTACCGTCCTTCTTTCCGGTCTCACCCGGAAAGAATACACCTGCTCTGCTCATATCCGGCTTTCTTACGCCGCCTTTTTCGCGCATTTCGAGCACTGCGGCAGTCCATCCGTCTGTTCCAGTGCTACAAGTTTTACTTTACGTTTCAGCCCTTTGCAGGAAAGACTGTTATGATACCGGTTTCCGTATTTCGTATAGTAAACTTCCGCACCCGCAGCGCCATTTCCCACGCACTGTTCGCATTCCTTATATTTTTCTCCATCCTGATTCCGTTTCCACGCAAGCGCACCCGGTGAGGAAACCTGGATCGAAAGATTGATATGACTGCACGACGAATCGGTATGATACACACTGCCGTTCTCAGTCACCCACACCATCTGTTTTGCTTCGCCCTCTTCTTCATCCGCCTCCTCTTCTGTCTTTCCGCAGAACAGATGCACTTTCGCACACGCTGCAATTCCCCGGTTCCGCACCGGAACGAGGCGGTTTCCCATTTTCGGCCAGTAAATCGCTTTCAGTTCCAGCCATCCATTTTTCACACGGCTTCCTGCCAGTGTCACCATTCCATTTTCGCGGATTTCTTTTGGAATCTTTGCTTCTGCATAAGCAATGCACGCGGCCGTTTCTGGTATTTCATACGTTTCTTTTCCCGTCTCATCCACCGCGTAGGCACAAACGGAAAGATACCGCGCGGACTCCTGCAGAGATACCGTCAGCATTCCATGCAGCCGGTAAAGATCCACGATTTTTAATAACACAAGAACCGCGATCAGAAAAACAGGAAGTGCCAGTGAAGCTTCCACCGTCAGGCTTGCCCTGTTCCATTTTCGTTTTACAAAAGGCTGCTCTCCTGATCCGGATTTATAAAAATTCCCGGAAGAGTGGATAAGTTTTTTGATAAGGTTCCAGAAATAAATGTGCCGTTCAGAAGAACACCCTTTTGTATCCCTGCCGGAGTCATCCCATTTTTCAGGCTGCTCCCTGCATCTCATATCCATAATTTCTCGTAATCTCATACTCTCGTTTCCCAATTACCGCCGTAAAACCGGCTTCCAGTTCATCGACACAGCAATCCAGTCGGAAACCCGGCTGCTGCTGTTCTGTCCGCATATTGTATTCCACCAGATCCATCGCTCCAAACGTTACCGCTTTTCCCGATTTCTGCATCAAAAGCAGCCGCAGATAATCGGAATACTCCATGCCGCCCGGTGCATTTTTTCTGCTCTGATCCCCTGTTTCCAGCAGTTTCGGAAGCTGTTCCAGAGAAAGCTGCCACGATTCTGCCGTTTTGAACAGTGCTACTTTTCCACCATCCAGCAGTTCCCGCAGATCCAGAATGCTTTCTGCAAATGCCCAGCACACGGCAAGTGCCATTTTCACAACCGGCATCGCCGCCGGAACTCCAAATGACGCGGCAATTACCCCCGCCATTGCTTCCATCTCGCCCTGCTTCTGCGCATCTTTCGCCAGATACACCAGATTTGCCGCCTCCCGCAGCGCCAGCAGACGGTTCACGGTTCCCGCCAGATTATCCTGGTCACTGTTTTTTCCGCAGAGCACATATTCCACCTGGCACTGCAGCCCTTCCTTCTTCTCCTTGCTGGTAAAGCACGGAAATTTCCACAGAATATATTCGGACGAAAGCATCTTATCCACAAAGCTCAGTTCTTTTCCACACTCTGCCATGCCAAACCCGCTCTGCAGCTCCCGTTTTGATGCAAGAAACGATACATCCGTTTCCCCCTGCGACAGTGCCTGCCCTTCCGGGAGGACCAGTCCTAAAATTCCCATTTTCATTACTTTTTGAATGACCTCAATCGGATTCACAAAATCTTCCGGTACCGGCTGCTTCTGATCCGGTTCCGAAGGCGTGCCGTTTCCAGATTCTCCTTCACCTTCTGTTTTTTCTGTTCCCTCTTCTGGCTGTTTGGATTCTTCATACTGTTTTAAAACCTCCTCTTCCTCGTAACCGCTCTGTCCGTCCTCCTGACGTTTCAAGGTTTCCTGTTCTCCTCTTAATTTCTGGGAAAGCTGCTGTATTCCATAAGTTCCAAGGCTGGCTTTCATTGCCTCACAGATCTGACGGGAGAAAGCACTTCCCTCCTCGTCTGTCGCAAGACGATAGCCGCCGAGATAAACTTCTGTAACCTGTCCGCCAGATAAACTGCCTGATAGAATTCCCATCCCCGATGCAGTGGGGGACAGAACTTCTCCCGCAGTTTCTGCGACTTTTCTGCTCATGGTTTCAGGTTTCCAGACACCGCTCTTATCCCCGCCGTTATAAAAAAACAGCTCGTACTGTCCCAGCAGTGTTCTGTCATACCCGGCAAACAGAGAATACAGTCCCTGTTCCATTGCGCAGGCCGTCATCACCCGTGCATGGGCATTTCGCACCGACGCAATTGTCCCGGAAATCAGGGAAAGCATCAGTATCAGAACGAGACACAAATATGCTGTTATGCTTCCGGCTGCCCATCTTTTCTGTCTTTCTGTTTCCCTCATGGGATACAGCTCCTTCCACTTTACTTTTACTTTTTCGAACTTTAGATGCCGTGGATCGGATAAAGGATATACCGAGACACAGATATGCAAATGACATATAGGTCCGTACCGGCTTCTAAATTTTTCTTTGGAGTTCCGTATTGGACATTTTCCCGTTTATACGGTGTTGCTCTGGTTTGTGACCTTCTCCATCAGACTGTTGACCAGACTCACAAGCTGCTTTTTAAAGATTAGTACGAGTCCGATCAGCACAACGAGAATCAGAATCACTTCCACAACACCCACCGCATCTTCCTCTTTCCAGAACTCCGATATCAGCTTCATAATTCCCACCTCCCTCTCTTTACCAGCTGTTGTGGGGATAAAAACATCCCCTATGCATAAAAGGACAAAAATGCCGGAACCGTGAGTATGACCAATACAACCGCAAGCATCATGCCCATCGGAAGAAGAAGCTTTGTCGATGCCTTTTCTCCTGTTGTTTTCGCCTGCCTTCTTCTCTCCTCAAAGGCCTCCTGCGATTCCTGTTTCAATAATTCCAGCAGTCCTTTACTGCCTTTTTTCAGATTCTGCGTCAGCAGAACAGCAAGGGAACGATACGCTCCGGTTCCCATACGCATTCCCATGCGCTGGTACGCTTCCTGCTCGGAAACACCGTTTTCCATCTCCTGGCAGGTAAATACAATCTCTTCATAAGCAAAACGTTTCTGCCCGCCAAGCGCCAGATTTTTCCGGTAATCCACTGCAATCCGCTCGAGTACTTTCCGCATCCCAAGCCCGGCACCCAGAAGAAGAACCATTTTGCTGACAATTTCGGGATAATCCCGCAGCATCTGTTCTTCTCTTTTCTGCCTTGCTTTTTCTTGTTCCCTTCCTTTTGCCGCCCAGCAGACTGCTCCTGCCGCCGCGGCAAGTGCCATAAGTTCCAGACCTGTCAGATCCGGCACTTTTGACCATGTTACAGTTTCTCCGTTCAGTGTCTCCGGCAGATAATAGGCTGTTTCTTCGGGATGCGCTTCGTTTTCTTTTTCCACTGCTTTTTTCAGTGCCCTAAGAACCGCATCCCGCCCTTTTATCTCTGGTGGATAGACCTGAACCTTCCGTATATATTCTGTTGTTTCCCCCTGAAGTTCCAGTTCCGCTTTCAGCGTAACCTCCACTCCTTCTTCGGGAATCTCGTCTGACAGCAAACCCCGGCTGTCAATCAACAACGGCCTGTCTGTTTCCCAGCTAAGCGCCACCGGACTTCCCGGTATTTCCGTAACCAGATCCATGTTTCTGTTTACCGTATGAAAAGACAGATTCTCACCTAAGATGATTTCATCCAGCGCCTCTATCGCCGCACTGAACGCCTCTTCTATCTCTTCTGCGCTGTAAGCTCTTGCAGGTACAGACAGTGTAATTCTTTCCGGTTTCTGATTTCCAACAGAAACCTCAAGTTTTTCCTCTGTCGGTTGGCTGCCTAAGGCACCCCGTTCCAGTTGAAGTTCCGCTTTTTCATCTCCTGAAACTTTTCGCACTCCGATCGGAAGGCAGAGTGCAGTGCCCGCTATAAACCCTGTCGCTGCAAGGCAGAAAATCCGTCTCACCAATTTGTGATCTTCCGCCTTTTTTCTCATCCGGAAATACCAGATGAACAGCCCCGCCCATGCGGTCAGACAAATCCACAACATTTGATTCCTCCCCTTTTTTGCGGACGAATCGTTATGATTCGCAGTCTTACTTTTTAAACTTCAATTGCTTCTTAAAACTCAATGTCCAGAATCTTCTTTCCAAGCACCCATGCTACCAGATACACGGCAAGGCATCCGCTCATGAAGAAAACTCCGATTACATTCCCATACATCACACTTAAGAATTCCGGAAAGGAAAGCTGTACATATCCCAGAATTCCAAACGGCACAACACTCATAATATTCTGCTCGAACCGCCGGGAAGAAACGCCCGCACGGATTTCCCGCATCGTGTCAATTCTCGTACAGAAAATATCCCACGTATTCTGAAAGATCTCGCAGACATTTCCTCCTGTCCGCTTCGCAATCACCAGTACACTTGCAAACGTCGCAATATCGTCAATGCGGCTTCGCACCGCAAGATCCTGAAACAGTTGTTCCACCGGCACGGAAATCATCATTTTATGACGCATCCGGCGCAGTTCCTGTACCAGAATGTTTTCTTTTCCCAGCGACTGTTCCAGCTGTCCTGCCGCCTCCAGCACTGCATTTTCCATGGAATAGCCGGAACGCAGTGCCGTGTGCATCCACGCAATCAGATCCCGGAAGCTGTCGTACAGCTCCTCTTTCCGTCTCTGAATCCGGTTTTTCCGATACGTGTGAAAACATACGATTCCAACCGGAACCACAGCAATGCATGCCCACCACGCCCGGTAACAGAGCAGGTTCACAGCGGCGGCAATCCCAAGACTGATTCCCGCTATTTCGAGATATTCCCGACCGGTAAATTCCCAGGTCTGATAGTCAATCCCCTTCGTCTCCTTCTCCTCTGCCATGCCCGTCTTTGCCTGGCTTCCCGCACGTATTCTCATCCTGTTTTCCCCTCCAGTTTTTCTCTGTGTACCAGTTCGCCTGTCTTTTGCAGGCCTCTCCCATATTCTCTTCGAAACAAAGAAACCGTTTTGATTTCGTCCTCCTCCATCCCTGTGATCTCTGCGATCTCCTCCACCCGACGGCTTCCATCCTCTCCGCGTCCTAAGTGCACGAGAATTTCGATTCCCGATGCAATCTGGCGGCGGATTGCTTCCAACGGGAGCTGCACTCCCATCAGCACCATCGTTTCCAGACGGGAGATCATATCTTTCACGCTGTTTGCATGTGCCGTGCTCAAAGATCCCGCATGCCCGGTATTGAGTGCGGATAATAATTCAAACGTTTCCGCTCCGCGCACTTCGCCGATAATTACGCGGTTCGGCCGCATACGCAAAGCTGCGCGGATCAGATCGCGGATCGTAATTTCTGTTCCTGATTCCAGATTTGCCTCTTTTGCTTCCAGCCGCACCAGATTCTCCACCCCCTGGATCTGCAGCTCTGCATTGTCTTCGATGGTTATGATGCGCTCGCCCTTTGGAATGTAGGCGGAAAGCACATTCAGAAATGTCGTTTTGCCAGATCCGGTCGCCCCGCCGATCATCATGCTGTAGCGGGTCCGGACGAGGGCCTGCAGAAACTCTGCCGCCTCTTTTGTAATACTCCCGATGGAGACCAGAAATTCCATCGTCACCGCCTGCTCCGGAAAGCGGCGGATGGTCAGAATCGGTCCGTTTAATGCGACCGGTTTCATGACAACGTTGACGCGGTCTCCATTTTCCAGCCGTGCATCCACAATCGGATTCTGTTCATTCACCACGCGGTTGCACCGGCCTACAATCTGCTGAATCACATCCTCCAGCTTTTCTGCGGAGGTAAAGCTTTTGCCGTATCTCTCGATTCTGCCGTTCCGTTCCACGAAGATATGCTGATAACCGTTTACCATAATTTCGGTAATTCCCGCATCTTCCAGCAGCTCCTGCAGGACATCGAGCCTCCGCACACTGTAGAACAGCTGTCTGCGCAGCTCCGCCTTCTGTGCCACCGGAAGATACCGTGTTTCTTCTTCCCCTAAAATCAGACCGTCAATCTCTTCGAGAACCTCTCCGTCATCCGGTTCGGATGCGATATCGATCCGCTCCATCAGTTTTCTCCGCAGAATTTCCGGCATTGTCATGTTTCTTCTCCTCTTCTGCCGTCCCGCAGAATCTGACGCACATAGTCGCCCAGCTCGCTCCAGACAAGCTCCTCAAAGTAGGCTTTTCCCGTCCGGTTTGCCGTGTGGAACGGAACGTGGATTTTCCGCATCTTGTCCAGCACCGACTGGCAGTCCCACCGGCGCAGCAAATTTTCAAACTGCTCCATTTTTGCCGCAGAAATCACATCATTCCTTATCGGAACGTAAATTTCATTGCAAAAATCCAGGATCTGATACAAATCCGCCACGCCATCCCCGAGGTCGAGAATCAGCACTTCATAACTGCTGTTCTTCTCAATCTCCTGAAACAGCCATTTCCATTCTTCATATTTTGCAGTCTGAATGTCCATCGGCGATGCGGCGGGCGGCAGATAATCCAGGTTCTGCATCGACTGGACCATTCCGCCCAGTTTGTAGATGATGCCCTGATTTTCCTGTCTCGCATAATACAGAATATCGCTCATCCCCCTGTCGTAGCTGCATTCCAGCAGCCGTTCAAATCCGGAATAGCTTTCCATATTGAGATACAGCACTGCCCGCTCTTTTGCCAGAATCTGCCCCATCGTCAGGGCAAACGAGGTCTTCTGCGTCCGTCCGACCGGCGAATAAATGCCGATGATGCGCATTTCCTTTTTCGGCAGCAGTGCAGGCGATGTATCGACACCATTTTCTACGCCGTAGCACGCCATGACCTCGCGGATCACCTTTTCCGACGACTGGTATTTGTAGACCGCCGGATACTGATCCAGCACCGGACTGTGTACGCCCTCAGACAGAATGATAATCTGACGGATCGGATACCGGCGGATCTCTTCTTTCATCGCTTTATCCGAAATCAGAAGAATCTCTGTTTCGTTATTCTTTGCGAACTCCAGAAACATCTCCGCACTGGAAAATGCATGCACTTCGAACGGAATATTTCTCTTCTGGTTCAGATATTCCATAAAATTGCGTGCATATTCCATTTCCGTGTCACAGACTGCAAAAACACTCTTTTTCTTTGCAGTATTCAATAAAATCCCCCAATCCAGAGCAGCACTCCCATCAGCACGGGAACGGAAAAATGGATGCACTCCATGCCCCACTTCCCATCGTAATAGGGAACCGGCTCTGTTTTTTTCTGGTATTTTCTTTTGGTAAAATAAGTTTGGAAATAATTGAAAAATTTGGTAAGACGCTGCGGTAAATTTCCGCAGACGAGAATAATTCCGATAGATAAGACCGCTCCAGACAGGAACGACACAATCATACATTTCAGGATCGCTGGCACACCGAGAAAGCCTCCAACAGCGGATAGGAGTTTGATATCTCCCGCGCCCAGCATATGAAAATAGAACAGAATGTAAAGTGCGAGTATCGGGAAAAGCATCCCAAAAAGAAAAATACCCGCTCCCGCGGCGCCATAGCGGATGAGCTGTGTAACCAGCCCGGCGATCCATGCGGTGATAATCCATTCATTTGCAATTCTGCGTGTTCTTAAATCCATCCATACCGCCCCTGTCGCAACTGTCAGTACCAGACAGTGCTGCAAAGACATTTTGTCTCTCACCTCCCGTTTCGTTTGGGTCAACTTGATTGTGAGGTCATTATAGTTGCCTCTTTTCGATTTGTCCAGCGGTTTTCAGCAACTTTTTCCGGTTTGTGAATTGCCTCCAAAAACGGGATGAAAATTTCTCACACCAAAAAGAAAAATCGTGTGAAAGGTTTTCCGTTTTTCGCGGATTCGTAGAATCGTATCGCAATTTCACCGCTGCTTTTTGGCTATTATTTTATGATCCTTTTTTGAAAGAAATTTTCCAGCCGCATCACAGCAAAAAGAAACAGACCAGAACTTTTTTCTTCGTTCTGGTCTGCTTCCATACAGTTTTTTCTGTTTTTACTGAATAAAATCCGCATACTCCGCTCTGCTGACCTTTTTCAGATCCTCCGGCGCCATGCACAGCGTGGTTCCGATTCTTCCCCCGCTCACGTAAACTTTATCAAATTGTGCCGCACATTCCTGAATCACGGTCGGATACTGTTTTTTCATTCCGATCGGGCTGCATCCGCCGCGGACGTATCCGCTGACTGCAGTGATATCTTTGACATGGATCATCTCGATGGATTTCTCCCCCACCGCTTTTGCGGCTTTTTTCAGGTCTACTTCCTCTGCAATCGGAAGCACCAGCACATAATACTGCTTGCTTTTTCCCTGTGCCACAAGCGTTTTAAACGACTGCTCGACCGGCGCGCCGGTTTTCTCTGCTGTGTGAAGCCCGTCGATAAATTCATCGCATTCATATTGAAGAACTTCGTATTTGATTTTCTGGCGGTCCAGAATCCGCATTGCATTTGTTTTGATTTCTTTTTCTTTTGCCATTATTTTCTCTCCGGTGCTCCCTGCAGTGCATACAGTTCTTTTTTGAGCTGTTTGATTTCTTTTTTCATCTCAATATTTTTCTGTTTCAGCCGTACGACAGCATCCCCGGCTTCTTCCGGTTTTACAGAAAGTAAACGTGCAATGCCGAGGGTATTGATGTGTTTTAAGCAGTAATCCGCATACGCTTTTTCACCGGAAAGCATGGTCACGCGGACGCCGCCTTTGTATTTCTGGGCACTTAAGATTTTGATCAGACGGATTTCCCCTGTTTTTGCAACGTGGGTTCCGCAGCACGCACAGCTGTCGCAGCCTTCGATCGTCACAATCCGCACCTGGCCCTCGATCTCTTTTTTGCTCCGGTAATCCATGGTTTCCAGCTCTTCCTTTGACGGATAACTGATCGTAACCGGAACATTTCGAAGCACGGCTTCGTTTGCCTCCTGCTCCACATCGTAGAGCTGCTCCTCGGTCAGAACGCCGTCAAAATCAACGGTAATGACATCACTTCCCATATGGAATCCAACGTTGTTGAAACCGTAAATCCGATGCACGATACCTGACACGATATGCTCTCCGCAGTGATTCTGCATATTGGAAAAACGTTTTTCAAAGTCAAGTTTTCCAACTACCGTTTTGCCCGGCTCGAGCGGTGCTTCCACGGTATGCCAGATTTCGCCGTCGATTTCCTGTACATCCGTTACAAAAATTCCATCCAGTGTTCCCTCATCTGCCGGCTGGCCGCCGCCCTCCGGGAAAAATGCGGTCTGATCCAGCAGCACGCGGTACATGCCGCCCTCGCAGACGCTCCGTTCTACGGTTGCCTCAAATTCACCCAGGTACGCATCCTGATCAAATAATCTTGTTGTGCTCATAATTTTTCCTCTTTTCCGTCTATTCGTTTACAATGTCAATCTGGCACATTTTCATAGCTTCCAATGCATTTTTATGACTCTGCGGCGTTACGCCCGCGCACGCGGATGCATCGACCGAAATCGGCACTTCCGGATAAAATGCTTTCAGCAGCATGGCATTGGAAATCACGCAGATGTCGGTGCAGAGTCCCACGAGTTCAATGAATTCCGGCACGCCGCCTGCCAGTTTTTCGATCTCCTCCGGCAGATTTTTTGCACCGAAGGTGATTTTATTCATCACCACGGCCTGTTTTTTCTCCGCCATTTTCTGAATTGTATCCTGCAGTGCATGACCCTTCGTTCCTTCGATACAATGCTCTACCGGAAGTTTTCTGCCCTCGGACGTTTCCAGATAATCCGCAAAATGGGTATCTCTGGTGCAGATAACAGCTCCATCAAACGAATCCATCACCTCTGCAACGCGGTCAACAATCCCGACCGCCTCTTTCGTGCCGAGACTTCCGTCGATAAAATCATTCTGCATATCTACTACAATTAATACTTTCATCTTTTTTCTCCCTTCTGGGACATTTTTTTATAAATGCTGCATCCAGCTCAGTGCCAGTGAAATCCAGCTCTGGCACTCTTCGCGTACTGCGTTCTGGTATTCATAGCTCTGTGTCTCCTCGCTTGCAAGGCCAAGGCCGTGGCCGCCGACCGGATAAATATGCATTTCTACCGGAATCTCCAGTGCATGCAGTGCTGTAAAGAACAGAATGGAGTTTTCTACCGGCACGCAGTCGTCCGGCGCGGTATGCCACAGGAAGGTCTTCGGCGTATCGAGGCTGACCTGATTCTCGAGAGACATCTCGTCTACCAGCTCATCGTACCGGTCTCCCAGCAGATTGGTGAAGGATCCGCGGTGCGCTTTCGGACCGGATGTGATAACCGGGTAGGATAACAGCAGACCGTTCGGACGAAGCTGCTCTGCGTCTACGCCAAGTTCTTCTGCAAGGAATGTTTTCTTTTTCCAGAACACACCGTACGATGCTGCCAGATGGCCGCCTGCGGAAAATCCCGCTACTACTACTTTGTTCGGATCAATATGATATTCTGCCGCATGCTCCCGCAGATGTGCAACGGTCCAGGCAAGCTGGCGGAGTGCCGTCGGATAGTGAGCTGCCGGAGCAACACTGTAATGCAGAACAACAGCGTGGTAACCGGCTCCGACAAACTTCAGCGCAATCGGCTCTGCCTCACGCTCGGACACCCATTCATAACCGCCGCCCGGGCAGATCACGATGACCGGACGCACGCGTTCCGGAGCAATCTCACGCGAGTTGTCCAGAAAATATGTATACAATTTTCCGGTTTCTTCTGTATCTTTTACTTTGACATCTAATACCTGATAATTCATAAGTTCTTCCTTTCCCCCAATTTTTCCGGGCACGGGCACGGCCACAGCCGCCAGTTTTTACTCTGTTGTCATTATACCGTATCAGCGCAAAATATCAAGCGTATCACGCCAGTCACTTTTTTCTTTTCAAATTCACTTCCTCATAGTATAATAATTTTAAATTTGCATGTTTTTGAGCGGCAAATAACACACCAAGGAGGATATTGCAATTATGGATTCCAATCTTATTGTCCTTACCGATCAGGACGGAAATTCTGTCCGTTTTGAGCTTCTGGATATCGTAGAATACAAGGAGGATGAGTACGCAGTTCTCTATCCGGCCGACGGCGGCGATGATGTGCCGGTACACATTCTGCGCATCATTTCCGAGAATCTCGATGTCAACGAAGCCGAGTTCGAAGGCCTCGATGACAATGAACTGATCGACACCATTTATCAGATCTTCCGCGAGCGCAACGATCTGGACGACTGATTCTGCCACGCAAAAAGAGCAGCATTTTTACCTTTCACACGTCGGTAAAATGCTGCTCTGTTTGTGTTCCTGACTTTCCAGTTGCTATCTACAGTTTATACTGCATCAAGTTCCTCTGGGATAAGTATTTGATATTCGATTGCCATTTTTATTTCCTTCTGCTTATTTTCTCACATCCAGCACCTGCACATACGGGTCGTCCTTTGTGCATGGTTTCCAGTCGTCTTTTCCCTCTGCGTTCGGGTTTCCGGTTTTCATGAAATTGGTCCAGTCGTCCATCATTTCTTTGCTGAGGGCATAGTCGCCTTCGGTTTTCGGGCGCCAGCTTCGGCCCAGGGTTCCGAACATGTACCAGAGTTCGGAGGAATGGAACGCTCCGGCGTCGTCACCTAACAGGGCACGGGTGAAGTAGTAAACGTAAGCCGGTTTTCTTCCGAGTTTTTCCAGCGCAATGCTCCAGTTGATGCATCCCTTATAGATGCCGCCGTGCTCGCCTTTTTCTTTCATCTCCGGGAACACGCCGATGTCGTCTGCGGTTGATCCGAGCATATATGGGATGTCCTTGATTTTTCCTTCGGTTACGGCATCGTTATAGCCGCAGGTCAGCAGATGATTGTCGATGTTCGGTACGAAGCTCAGCATTCTCGATGGATTTACGCGGCCAAACTCCTCCTGCAGCTCCACAATTTTCTCAGCCGGAATCGCACGCAGTTCTTCCAGCGATTTTGCTCCGCTAAGCTCTATAAATTCCTGGCCGATGGTTTCTGCCTCGGAAAGCGGCATATCGCGGTTCAGTCCGGTGTCGTAGCCGCCGGCGCTCTGGAAAATGGCTTTGCTGATCCAGTTTTCAGTCAGCGGAGAACTGACGAGTGTCTGTACGCTCATGCATCCCGCGGACTGGCCGAATACGGTGATATTTTCCGGGTCGCCGCCGAATGCTGCGATATTTTCTTTTACCCATTTCAGTGCTGCGATCTGGTCGAGAATCGCGTAGTTTCCGCTTCTTCCGACACCGCTCTCCTCGGACAGCCACGGATGTGCCAGAAATCCGAAAGCACCGAGACGGTAATTGATCGTAACGAGAATCACGCCGCGTTCGCAGTAAGCAGATCCATCAAATTCGGATTCGTGGCTGAAGCCGTGCATAAACGCGCCGCCGTGAATCCAGAAAGCAACCGGCAGTTTTTCATCCACTGTATTTGCCGGTGTCCAGATATTTAAGTACAGACAGTCCTCACTCTGCTTCATGCCGAATTCCGGGTCGAGATAAAACTCTTTTCCATAGAAGGAGTCCGGCTCATGCTCGGTCTGCGGGCAGACACATCCGAAATGATCCGCCTTATAAACGCCCTCCCAGCACGCCGGCTCTTCCGGCGGGCAGAATCGTTTTTCGCCTACCGGCGGCTTTGCGTACGGAACGCCGCGGAATACCGTGTAGCCGTCTTTTTGCACACCATGAACCTGTCCATATTTTGTTTTTGTCTCTGTAATTGCCATAAGTAAAAATCCCCTTTCCATTTCTTATAACTGTGCTAAAAACCCTCATACAGATTTAGTATAGCAAATCTTTTTCTCCCCTTCCATATGCACAATTCCGAAGAATACCGCCTGATTTTGTGACTATTGTTTACCCTTCACCCCTCAAGAAAACATCTGCTGCTTCGCCACGCTGGAAAACGATTTTTCTTCGGAAGTTTAGATTTTATTTTTCTATATTCCTATTGACTCACTATGTTTTGAATAGTATAATTCGCTGCTGGTGAGTCTGACAGTCTACACGGGTGCATTCCAGTTCGTCCTGATTACATTTCTTTCCAGCGGCGCATCTCTCATCACGATTGCCCTCACCGCACTTCTGATGAACAGCCGCCAGAGCTTTTACAGCCTTACCTTCCTGAAAGAATTTAAACAGATGGGACGGCGGAAACTGTACATGATTCACACCATGACCGACGAAACATACGCCGTAAACTGTACCTTAGATCTCCCCCAAAAAGAAAAGGAGGACACCATGTTCCTCGTTGCACTGTTCAGCCGCTGTTATTGGATGGTTGGTTCGATTCTTGGCGGCATCCTCGGTCAGATCATTCCGTTCGACCTGACGGGCATTGATTTCTGTATGACAGCACTTTTTCTCATCATCTTCATTGCCCAGTGGGAAAAAGCAAAGAAGCACACACCAGCACTCACCGGTCTTGGCATCGGCGTCATCTGCCTGCTGATCTTCGGCGAAAACCACTTCATGCTTCCGGCACTGCTGATCGTATCCGCCATTTTACTTCTGTTCCAGCGAAAGGAGAACCTCGCATGACAACTTCCTATTTCCTGACCGCCGTCAGCCATCATGGCAGTTCTGATTGTCTACTGTATGAAAGATATCCCATCCGGCGGTATCTCTGCCGTAGTACCAAAATTACTCGCCGCAACAGTCGTCTTCATCACCTACAAATGGAAACACCAGACACTGATCTTCATCCTGCTCGGAACGATTTCTTATATGATGCTTCTGCATCTCTTTTAACCATACTTCTGTTCGCCAAAAAGGAACGCAGTCACAAACTCCTATCAAAATTCGTGACTGCGTTTTTCTTTTCCTGCTATGCTCCAATCAACACATTCTTCCCCGCAAATGCAAACCCATAATGCCGGATCCTTTCCTGCGGCACGCCAAGGGCCACCAGTTCTGCGTCGTATTTTTTATCCACGATCTGTTTTAAAGCCTCCTGCACCGCATCTTCCAGTGTCTCCTTTTTTACCCGGCTGCAGACTTTAAATTCAATAATAATCGCCGGATCTTTTTCTCTATTCTTCGGAATCATCATCACATCATACCGTCCAAATCCACTTTCCCGATTCGACCGGATCTGATAACACTCTGCGCGTTCTGCCATCAGTCCCAGGACGAAGCCATGATAGAATCGTTCCGGCTCCAGGCTTTCATTTGTTTCCCCGCCGACATCAAAATGGCTGAAGGTCGCAAGGGACACTTTATTCATATAATAATTCATCGCTTCCAGATCGCCCTGCATCAGTGCTTTCACAAAGCTGCTGTACCCAGCTTCCGATGCTTCAAACCATCCGCGGAACATATCATCAAACATGCTCACCGTTTCCAGATTGGTGATACGGAGCTGATACCACGGCTTCAAAGTAATTCCGCGATACTCCACCTCTTCCGCTTTCAGATAACCGCTCGCGAGCAGCAGACTCCAGATTGCATTTTCATTGTAATCCAGTTGTTCAAACACCATCTGCTCATCAAAGTTCACCGTGACTGCCTGTCCGTTCAGTAGATCTTCCATATACTCTTTGATTTCCGGCGAGGCGGTGCGGATCAGCTTTCCCACCAGACCGTTTGAACTCGTATCTGCCCAGTACGGGCGCAATTTCTTTTCTTTTAAATAATTGGTAATCGACCATGGATTGTAGATATCGCGGTGTCCGCCAAAGATAAATCCATCATACCACTGCTTCACAACGTCCTTTTTGTCTCCCATTCCGAACTCGTCCAGAGATGCAAAAACTTCCTTTTCGGTAAATCCAAAACAGTCCGCATACAGATCCGATGTCGTCGTCACCACACGCAGATTATTTAAGTCAGAAAAAATACTTTCTTTCGAAACCCTCGTGATTCCGGTCATCATCGCACGTTCCAGATAAGGATTCGTTTTAAACGTCGCATTAAACAGACTCCGCACAAACGTTGTAAATTCCGCCCAGTAGCCATGGACATACGCTTCCTGCATCGGCGTGTCGTACTCATCCAGCAGAATAATCACTCTTCTGCCGTAATACCGCGCCAGATACATACTCATATTATTGAGTGCCGCTGCGGCCTCCGCATCACCCATATGCAGATTGACCTCATTGTATGCTTTCTTCTCATTTCCGCTCAGCAGATCCCCGTCCAGAAGATACCGGTTTTCTTCATACACTCTCGCAATCTGCTGTTTGATCTGAATTTTTGCTTCCGAAAGCTGATCTGCTTTCACGGCTGCAAAACTCAAAAAGATCACCGGATACTTTCCCTGCAGTTCCCGATATTTTTCTTCTTTCCAAACGCCAAGTCCTTCAAACAGATCGCCCCGGGCGGCATATTTATTAGAGAAAAAGCAGTCCAGCATGCTCATATTCAGTGTCTTGCCAAAGCGGCGGGGGCGGGTGATCAAGGTGATTTCATCCCCGTTTTCCCACCAGTCCTTGATGAAGTGAGATTTATCCACAAAGAAATAATGGTTTTCCCTTAAGGATGCAAAATTCTGTTTTCCTATACTGATTACTTTTTCCATCCATCACACCTGCTTTCGGAATTTGTCCTTTTCTCGATTATACACTATCCTTTCCTGAATTCCAATCTTAAAACATCCCATTCGCCGCAAACGTAAAAAACAACAACGCCAGAAACAGCACTTCCAGCACCGCTCCCAGAATGGTAATGATCTTTCCCGTCTTCTCTTTCCAGATTTTTTTCATCCCCAGATACAATAGAATTCCGATCACCGCGCCAAGCGTATTATCGATCACATCCGTAATATCACTCGCGCCGATCGCAAAAATATACTGCGTCACCTCAAAAAACAGGCTCAGTCCCGATGCAAGGAGAATGCGGTTCTGGATTTCGCTGTCCGGATAGAAGGCTGAGATGCAGAGGCCGAACGGCAGAAAGACCAGCATATTTTCGATAATTTCACTAATCTGCACTTTCCCGTTCACCACAACCGACGCCGCATACGGAATCAGATTAATCCCCCGCAGGTGCGGAATTTCTTCCGGGCGCAGAGCGAATTTGAATAAAATGCACCAGACAAGCAGCGCCAGGTAAATGCCGAATACCACAAGTAATGCTTTTGATTTTTTCTCGTTTTTCCAGGTCATGTTCTTTCCTCTCTCATCTTCACTTGATAAGAGGATTCTACCAAAACATTCTTAGGATTCCGCTTCTTCTTTTCCAAAGAAATCCCAATAAATTTCCTAAGATTTTCTGATGCTCAGATTCTTTTACATTTCTTCGTCATGCCAATTTATTATATCTTTCATATCAATTATATCTTTTACATATCGCAAAAAACTGTGTATAATACACCGTGTGTAGAGAAATGAATCAAAATGAAAATCCCATGTTCCCCCGGGACAGCAGTATTCTCCCCACTGCTGTCCCTCCTTTCAGGGAAACTGTTACTGACAGTTTTCTTTGGTGTAGACGAAAAGAGGAGGCTGTGCAGCGAACACAGCCTCCTCTTTTCTATCTTTTTCGTTTTTCTTTTTGTTTATTTCTTAATCTCATATCCGCAATACTGCATGACCAGCTCACAGAACATTGCGTTTGCCCAGGAGAACCACTCTCTGGTGTAAACGGTCGGATCATCTACGAAAACACCCTCGTGCATCAGTCCTGTACCGCCGTCGGTTTCCATCAGTTCGTGGATCATCTGATGTTTCTCCTCTTTTGTCGGTGCGGTCAGTCCCTCGATGGCTTTGGAGATGTGCCATACGTAGCGGACCGGTGTGTGCGGACTTCCGATTCCGGAAAGCTTTGTTCCGGAATAGTAGAACGGGTTTGCCTCGCTTAAGATCAGCTTTCTTGTGTTGTCAGCCACTTCCTGGCTTTCCGGCTCGTAGCCGAGATAGCTCATAGCCAGAAGACTCGGTACATTGGCATCGTCCATCAGATTATACTGGCCAAAGCCGTCTACCTCGTAAGCATAAACATCGCCAAGTCCCCAGATATGGGTGGTACCGTAAGTCTCAATGGCCTGTTTTACGGTCTTTGCCATCTCTTCTGCTTTCTTCGCAATCTCCTCTTTACCGCCGACAAAATCTGCGATCTCTTTCAGGTAGTTCAGAACAACAACCGCAAACATATTGGATGGAATCAGATATCCGTAACGGCAGGAGTCGTCGCTTGGACGGAAGCCGGACCAGATCAGGCCAATGCCGGATTTTACCTGCGCACCTTTTCCGTCGCGGGAAAGCGTATCAGTGTAGGAGCAGTTTTTACGGATGAAGCTGTACGGGGATTTCTCCTCGTGATTCATTTCGGTCTCAAATACAGTCAGGATTTTGTCAACACCCTCCCAGAAAACCTCGTCAAACTGATCCGTTCTTCCCGTATTCTTCCAGAACAGATAGGAGAACTGCAGTGGATAGCAGAGAGAATCGATCTCATACTTTCTCTCCCAGATCCACGGTCCCATATCGGTCTCGTCCTTCTCCCAGCAGTTGCCGTTCGGTCCTTCGTTGAAGGCGTTTGCGTATGGATCGATGTTGATGCACATAAACTGGCGGCGGATCAGGCCCGCGATCAGGTCAGCCAGCTCCGGGTCATTCTGTGCCGGCACCAGGTAAGGGCGCAGCTGTGCTACCGAGTCACGCAGCCACATGGCCGGGATATCTCCGGTGATGACGTAGGTGCTGCCGTCCTCCATTTTCTTCACGGTCGTATCGAGGGTGTTGGAGTAGCATCGCTCAAACATATCAACGATTTCCGGCTCGTCTTTCAGTTTTTCTCTCAGGCTTAAAATCAGCTCCTGAACGGACTTTGGTAATGTCTCTTTCATTCTTTTTTCATCCTTTCGCTCAATTTTTTCATTTCCCGTTATCCTGCAACAGGGCATCTCCGTAATCGAAAATGCCCTGTTGTAGTTCTTATAAAGTTAATGTATCAAACTTATTTCTGTGCGTCAATCTGTTTCTGAGCTTCCTCGCGGATGGTCTCCCAGCCTGCTGTCTCAAGCTCAGCATCGATGGTTTTTACAAGCTCTCTTGGATCCTGTGCGCCGGTGAATAACTCAGAATAGTATTTTTCATATACGGCACGGCAGTTTGCAAGCTCTGTTTCGATGTTGGAGGTATCCAGGTTGAATCCAAGCATCTCAGACGGAGTTGCTTTCTCGTTCAGCTCTTCTACTTCATCCCACTGGTTGAAGTCAACATCGTCTGTCTGAGTTACGTTGAAGAAAGTACCCTGGGTATATCCGGCCATACCCCAGTCAGTGGTCAGGCGGTGTACCTTATTGTCATCGGTGTACTCGAAGTCTTTTCCTTCTGCTCCATAGTAGAACCAGTCACGTACTTTGGAATCCGTATTTACCAGGTTCAGAAGCTGAAGTGCTTTGTCCGGGTGCTTGCATCCGGAGTAAATACCATTGATGGAACCACGTACAGTTGTGTTGGAAACGACTGTGTTGCCATACTGTACTGCTGAACAATTGGCGATACCATTGTTCGGACCCCATGTTGTTTTTGCAGCGCCGCTCCATCCCTGTGCAACAAAGAACATTGCGTATTTGCTGGAATCATCTGCTGTCGGAGCGTCTCCGTTGATGATGCCCTCCTGATACATTTTACGAACGATATCCAGGTTGGAAAGGATTTCTTCGTCATCCAGCGGATTGACAACGGTCTTGCTGTCATCGCCGTATTTAACGCCGATTGCCGGAAGTCCGGAGCTTAAATCATCGTAGTTCAGGTTCAGCAGGAAGTTTGCACCATTTTTGGACATGAAGTACGGAGATCCGCCTTCGCCCTCTTTTACTGTCTTCAGAGCATCGTACAGAGTATTGAAATCTGTTACAGAATTTACATCAATGTTATATTTGTCTGCAATATCCTGATCCCATACAAAGTACTCGGAAAGGGAGCTGTCTTTGTAGGTCGGTACGCCGTAGATTTTTCCATTTACTTCTACTGCTTTCCAGTAATCTTCCGGAATCATGTCATACAGCTCGGAAGCGTTGTCTTTGAGCAGATCTGTAATGTCCATCAGTGCGCCGGTGTTCACCTCAGAAGAGTAACGGTTCTGGTCGGTGAACAGGATATCGAAATACTCGCCGGAGTTTGTGATAACGCTTCTTCTGTTATCCCAGTCACCCCACGGAACGATTTCCATGTCTACATTAACGCCGATTTTCTCCTCCAGATATGGGTTGATCTGTGCAAGCCACTCATCATAATCCTTCGGCATTCCGTTACCAACCTGAATCCATTTCAGTGTAACAACTTCATCTTTTGCATCACTCTTTGAAGAGCTGCTGCTTCCGTTGCTGCTTCCGCAGCCTGCCAGCATGCCACCGGCCATAACAGCAGAAAGTGCAAGAGCTAAAAACTGTTTCTTTTTCATTGTAGCATCCTCCTGATATAAAATATAGAATGTTGAAATTATCCTTAACCGAAGCCTTTTGCTTCAGTATGAGATCCATAAAGGTAAATGGTCGATCAGCCTTTTACCGCACCGACCGTCAGACCGGAAATGAAGTATTTCTGGAAGAACGGATAGCAGCATGCGATCGGGATGATGATGATGATTGCCATCGCCATACGGGCGCCCTCTTTTGGCATCGAGTTCATGTACTGTGCCGTGGTAACGCCAAGAGACGGGTTGTTTGCCATCACCTCAATATTTCTCTGTACGTGATCCAGCAGAGCCTGCAGGGAATACAGCTTGGTATCGCTGATGTACAGGGAAGACTGGAACCAGTCGTTCCAGTAACCGAAGGTGAGGAACAGGGCGATCGTTGCCATCAGCGGTTTCGACAGCGGCAGGGCGATCTTTCCGAAAATCTGGAACTGGGTTGCTCCGTCGATCTGTGCCGACTCAATGATGGATTCCGGAATGTTGGTCTTGAAGAACGTTTTACAGATAACAACGTTGAACGAAGAAACACAAAGCGGAAGGATCAGCGCCCAGATACTGTTTTTCAGGTTGAGGAACTGTGTGTTAACTACATAAGAAGAAATCATACCACCATTGAAGATCATTGGAATAAAAACGACCATGGTGAAGAATCCGTTCAGTTTGTAGGTGCTTCTGGAAAGAACGTAACCCATCAGCATCGTAAGGGCAACTCCGATTACCGTACCGATAACCGTTACCGCAACGGAAACGCCAAGTGCAGTCACAATCATCTGTCCTTCCCGAAGAAGGAATTTGTAGGAATCCAGCGAGTATGCACTCGGGATAAACTGGTAGCCATTCATCTTGATCGAATGCTCGGAAGAAATCGAGATCATGAAGATGAATACCACCGGGATAATGCAGGCCAGGGCAAGGATCACAAAAATAACATTGAAAATTGCATTTGTAGATCCCTGGATCTGATTTAAATGTGAAGAGGAAGCCAGATCAAGATCTTTTTTCTTTTTTGCCATTTTTGTACCTCCTTAAATAATCGCGCTGTCTTCATCAATCTTCTTCACAATGGCATTGGCAAGAAGGATGGTGATGCAGCATGCAACAGACTGGAAGAATGTTGCCGCAGAAGTCATTCCGATCGGAGTGGAAGACTGCAGTGCGTTGTATACATATGTGTCGATAGTTGCTGTCGTTTTGAAGATCGAACCGCTTGCTCCCTGAGAAAGCTGGAAGAACAGTCCGAAGTCGGAGTAGAAGACCTTTCCGACATTCAGGATGAACATCATGATGATGACACTCTTTAAGCAAGGCAGGGTAATGTGCCATACCTGCTGTCTCTTATTGGCGCCGTCCATAACGGCTGCCTCGTACAGTGTGGTATCAATACCGGAAATGCTGGACAGGTAGATAACCATGTTGTATCCGGTAGATTTCCACAGATACATGAAGATCAGGATAAATGGCCATACACCGGCACTCATGTACCACTGAATCGGTTCCTTGCCTGCATTTCTCATTATACTGTTGATCAGACCGTTGTCCTGGTTCAGGAATGCATCCAGGAAGTAGGAAGCTACAACCCATGACATGAAATATGGGAAGAACATCATCGTCTGATATACCTTCGACGCTCTTTTGTTGTGCAGCAGGCTGATCATGATAGCCAGTCCTACGGAAAATACCATACCAAGAACGATAAATGCAAGGTTATACAGGATTGTGTTTCTCAGGATGACGAACAGGTCGTTGGATCTGATCAGGAACGAAAAGTTTTTGAAGCCGGCCCAGTCACTGTGGAGCAGGTTATAAATGAAACTCTTTCCGCCGGTGATTTTGTAATTCTTGAACGCAATGATCAGACCGAACATAGGCAGGAAGCAGAACAGAATATACCAGATGGTGGTCGGCAGCGCCATGACGGTCAGCTCCGTGTCATTCTTGGTCCAGCGTCCTTTTTTCTTTTTGCTTGGTTTACTCAAGATTTTTTCCTCCTTCTCCCGATTGCTCGGGCTTATCACTTGATCCGTTTATCTTACAAACGGAATCCCGGTAAATAATCTTTCCGGGAATGCGGTATACCTCGCCGCTCTTTTTCTGCGGTTCATTCATATGTTTGATCATACGTTTTGCCGCAAGACGTGCAATCGCGTCGGTGTCAACCGCAACCGTGGTGAGCGACGGACTGCACAGTTGTGCATAAATGGAATCATCAAAACCGGTCACGGAAACATCCTCCGGTACGCAGATTCCACGCTCTTTTAATGCCTGCACTAATTTGAATGCGGTGGCATCGCAGTTACAGACAAATGCGGTGGGCAGCTTCTCCGGTAGCAAAAGCGGAATGGCAATGCCTTCATCGCTTCGGTCCGGGATTCTCCACTCATTTTTCGGGGAAATTCCCTCCTCCAGCATTCTCCGCAGATATCCGAGATATCGGTCGGAAATACTGGTTGTACTTCCTACGGTTCCGACAAATCCGATGTCTGTGTGGCCCTGCTGGATCAGGTAATTGGTCAGCTCATAGGAGCTGTAAATATTCTCGGTGATGACGGAATCGGATTTGTGGGTTCGATCGTAGATGTCCACATACACCTTCGGGAGATCAATCTGTGCAATCTGCTCCCGGACACCCTTATCGAGAATACCAAGAAAGATCAGGCCGTCGAACAGCCCTCTGGTCTGTATCGTGTTCATGTCCGACGGGAGTGTTGCTGTTGTCGGAGAAATCATGATACTCGAACAGGATGCTCTCTGCAGCTCGTAGATGATCCGCTCGTACATTGCCATATAAAATTTTCCTTCGTCTCCGGAGCTGAACCGCGGACTCATGATGATACCGACTTTTTTGCTCTTCCGTTTTCCGTAGTCCGGAAGGACATAACCGGATTCTCTCGCAAGCGCAAAAATCTTTTCTTTCAGTTCTTCTCCCACGCCGTCTTTTCCGTTCAGCGCCTTGGAAACTGTTACTTTACTGATGCCCAGCTTATCTGCCAGGTCCTGCATGGATACTGATTTTCTCTCTGCCATGTTACCAACAGCCCCTCTATTTGTTTCTTAACTTGTGTTTAGATGTTAACATCTTTTAGAAAGATTGTCAATAGCCTTTTCGTTATTTTGTATATTAAAATTCTTATTTTCCAGTCCTAATTTGTATAGATCGAGGAGTATTCTTCTGTTTCTTTTGATTTTTTAGACAGAAAATCTGTGTTCTTGTGTTAAGTCACATAACATCTTAATATTAACGCAGTACTTTTTCGCCTGTTTTCATTTTTAACGAAAAAGCAGCGGAAAGTCTGACTTTTTCGTCTTGTTGTCGCCCTTTCGCTGCCTTTCACTTTTCTATTATCTTCCGTACTGCTGCCGGATCGCCATAGCCGCATTGATTGCCACCGCCAGAAAAAAGACGGCTACAGATATCCCTGTTCCCATTGTTACTGCTTTGAACACCCATAAAATTGTTCCGCCAATCCCGGAACCCAGATTAACAATATAGGCATTTTTATAACAGGCCGCCAGTCCGATACAGGCAATCGCACTGCAGACAAAAAAGAATGTATCAAAGAAAACATTGATATCCAGTGTTCCATTTACTTTTGAGAGGACAGCCGCTATAATTTCAAACAGTATCATCGCTCCAAGAACCGTAAAGCTCAGCTCCCTGCGGTTCATCTTCCGCATAATGGTTTCCGTCTGTTTCTTCTTCCCTCTCCATTTCCAAAAGCTGTAAAGAGCCATCGGAGCCTGCATAAAAATCATAAATACAAAAGTTGCATATATCTTCGTCTGCCATGCCAGAATGCCATTGCAGATCGCATAGACAAAGCCAATCAGGAATCCCGGTGCAAAATTCATGGACACTATAAAATTAAACGTAATGCCGATCAGGGCTGTTACCAGGGCAAACAGCGTGTCCCCGCCAATCACCCCGGCTGCAGCGACTGCTGCAATCTGCAGCAGCAGAACAATATATTTTTTCTTTTCCATATTTTTAGTTATCCGCAAATAAAAGTAACCACACCCTTGTCATTATCCGACAGGCTTTCCATATCTTTCTCTGCGGTTTCCTGCTCCACAATCTCCACTCCATAACGGAACTCACTGAATCCGGACAGGTCCATCTTGAAGTTTGTTTCCCATGTGTTATTCATAATCCAGCTGTAAACCGGCCGTTTATTATTCTCCTCTTTGTTATCGCACAGAAGGATTGGGTGGGATTCCATCTCCCCCATGTAAAGTAACGGTGTGTCAAAAGTATTAACCAGAATCGTCTGATCTTTTGTCCGGTAAACGAGCCCTTCATCCGCAATATAGTATTCCATATTGGTGCCAGGAAGCTGATCAATACCAGGGCGCATGGTAACACCTCCGTTCTGGATCATCACTTCCGCATCCGGAAGATTTAACGATAACGGAAGGTACAGGCTTTCGATATCCTCGCTTAATGTTTTGGCTACCCGGTAAGAAAACTCAATTTTCGGAAGATGACGGTACATTTTGATCACAACACTGCTGTGATACGTTCCCTCCAGGGTAAAGATCAGTTCTACTTTGGTAAACACCGGTCCGTGATCCAGAATTTTCACATCCGTAAGGTCACCCTGATACTGCTCTGCGTGAAGTCCGCGGATATTTCTTCCGATCAGACTGCGTTCCGCATAAACACCCTTCCGTATTTCGGTGCGTTCATAAACCGGCGTGAAGAATGTTTCCAGACCGGATTTGCACATTTCTATTCCTGCTTTTTTATTATAGAAGGATGTGATGCCTTCTCCGACTCTCCATTTGATCTGGAAGAAATCATTTTCCAGACCGTAAGGCAGTTTGTAACTTTCCGGATCGTACGTGTTCACAATATCACGTACCCGCTCTGCGCCCACCCAGGCCGTTCTGGTAAACAGCGTCTGGGATGGAGCCGGCTGCTCTTCATAGGTAAATGTTTTTTCTTCCATCGGCTCGAATTCGGCCAGAAAGCTCACCAGCACTCCGCGCGGATGCGCCGACAGCTGCACTTCCATCTCCTGTTTTGTTTTGTCATCGGTTACTTTAACTGCAGAAAGACTTAAAGTTTCTACGTAAAATTCTACCGGAAATACTCTCTTTTGATGGCTTGTGGAGACCGCCTTCACTTTACCGGACAGATTATAATAGCGCAGAATATCACCCAGTTTATGGCACTGCTCATTTTTACGCATCGCTGCTGCCTCATGTGCTTTGGATGCATAACTGTTTTTCCGCATATCCAGATTTGTTACCATGGTATCGTACGGATTCGTTACCGTAGCAGAATGACCCCAGGTATGCTCTGCATACAAAAGAGAATTGTCGCCATAAGCCTGGATCAGTTCTTCGTTATGTACCCCTGTTTTTTCTTCCAGTCGGTCGCAGATATGGTTCAGTCGTACGGCCTCTTTGTAATGTTTCACCGCATATGGTGTACTTCCAACGCCATTGCCCCACCAGTCATTGATGGCACCTCGATACACCGGTGCATCCTGCACTTTATCCCGGATCTTGTCATACAATTCCTGAAGCGTCACCATATGCATGGTGACTTCTTCGCCATATTTTTCATTAAACAGCGCAACCGTATCTGCAATGGCCGGGTTGATCGGCGCATTATCCGAAAAAACGCCGGAAACACTGGTGATATAGAAATCGTACGGATAACCGTTTTCTTCATATTCCTTTATGCTCGCAGCCAGATTCGTGTGCAGATTTTCCAGAAGTCCTGTCACATCACCATTCTTTTTGCCGAAGTAGTTTTCCGTCATAAAATTAACATTTTTGTTCAGAACAATGCCGAGGGCATTTCCCAGGTTATAATGCTCACCATTCCATACCAGCAGACGCTGTCCGTTCTCATTTTCCCAGAAATACGGTTTCTGGTTCTGATACAGCGGATACATGCCGTGATGGGTATGGATATTGGTATACAAAAATTCTACTCCGTTTTCGATCAGGGCATCGCGCTGTCCCATGGAGATACCATTAATATCTGCAATCATGGCTGTTTTGATCTGAATTCCCTGCTCGCCGCAGATTTCCTGCATCGTATGGATTTTTTCTTTCAGATATTTGCAGTCGGCAAGATCATTAAAGTTCAGATAATTGGCAGACAGACCGATATTCCCTTTTTTTACCAGATCGAAAAACTTTTCTTTTTCTTCCTCCGTTGCCATTTTGAAAAACTGCTCCACGCAGTACCATGTCTCACAGTTCCATTTCAGATCTTTCTGGGTTGTGTTGGTTTTGATTCCATTTTCAATCAGTTCGACCGCCCTGCGGATGTTGTTTGCCTGATTGTAGATAACCTGCTCCTGCAGATCGGTGTAACCCACGTCAGTGTGGGAATGATGTACGATGTAGACTTCTCTGATTTTGTGTGTCATTTGCTATTTTCTCCTTTTTATGCTAGAATGCTAACAATTGTTCTTGCAGTAATGCCATATCATTCATTTATCAATGATTTATTTTTAAAATTATTATATTCACAGAAGAATGTATAGGTGGAAACGACTTATGAATGAAAACGAATTACTTATTAAAAATCGCCTCCGGGAGGCAACTGTCATTCTCGAACGTGCTAATCTGATTATTTGCGATGAATCCTGGAAATGCGATTCCTCTCGTCCTCCTTTTTCCAGCTTTCAGCTGGTAATACAGGGGGAAGGCACAGTTCAGGTCGACCAGACAGTATTGCATCCTCACGCAGGTCAGTTATATCTGCTCCCAGCCTGTACGCATCAATCTTTTTTTACAGATGTTCAAAATCCCTATCGCACCTATTTTTGCCATTTTCAGATTACCTGTCAGCAAACGGACCTCTTTCAGCTGGTTCAGTTTCCTCTTTGTGTTGATGCTAAAGACCCGCAAAAAGCACAGCGAATTTTTCAGGACATTATTCAATCCTGTAAGCAGACGGATATTTCTTCCGCTTTGAAGGCCAAACAGGCTGTCTTTCATCTGCTCTGCTATTATTTTGAATGCTGCCCGCCTGGAAGTGTCTCTTTCATTCCACAATCCTTTGATTCTCCACTTTCCAGTGCAATTGCCTATGTTGAAACACATCTGCATGAGCAGATTACCGTACAACAGATGGCAGAAGTGGCCGGCTACCATTCCAGTTACTTTACAAAACTATTTCAGACCCACATGGGAATTTCTCCTGGACAGTTTATTCTGCAGAAAAAAGTGGAAACTGCAACGCTGCTTTTAACTTCTACAGATCTGCCCATTTCCAAGATTGCAGATACACTCGGTTTTGATAACCAGTTTTATTTTTCAAATTTTTTCAAAAAGCAAACCGGCATGGCGCCATCTTCCTACCGCCGTTTATATCTGTGCTCTTGTTTGGATTCTTAAAATATTCTTCTGTTCTCCTGTGCAAAAAGAGTTTAGCACAGGAGAATCTCCAATAACATACATTATTCTTCCTGAAATATATAAAATTCTACGTTCTTTTTTCCATGCAGCTACCATAAGTTTTTATCACTTTTCCCTTATCGCACTGATGCTACCAGCATTTTAATCGTCTCGCCTTTTTTCGGTACAATCCGATACGTTCCGACCGCTGCCGGAACAATGGCGGTTTCTGCGTAATGTACCGTAAACGGTGCAAAGCTTCCATCCACGCTCTCAATCGTAGCACTGCGTCCATCCACCAGGTTCATGACGTGAACGGTGTCATCCATGGAAACGGTGTACACTTCCGAAAGTGTGTAGCGCATCGTATCGATAAACTCGCGGCTGTGCAGTCCGGTGCGCTCCACTTCACAGTTTTCTGTTTTTTCCAGTGTTTTCTGCTGGCCGACGATATTGTCGTACACCCATTTGGTATCGCGGTTCCACTGGATATTTTTCATACCGTGGTCGAGGTGGATCGGACGCGGCAGTCCATCCATGCCAAGGCGGCCCCAGTCCCAGAGTTTGAAGGTAAAGATATACGGTGTCGCACTGATCTCCAGCACCATCGTGTTTTTTCCTGAGCAGTGCACCGTTCCTGCCGGAATCAGCACATGATCGTGTTTTTTGACCGGGATTTTGTTGACATATTTTTCCGCAGGGAAAAGTTCTTCTCCTTTTTCTGCTGCACGGAGTTCCCGCCCCATCTCTTTTTTATCCACGCCTTCTTTGAGGCCGAGGTATACATACGTTTCCTCGTCTTCATCGGCGTCCAGAAGATAGTAGCTCTCATCCTGCGTATACGGCATGCCGAATTTTTCATAGATATATTCGGTCAGCGGATGTACCTGCAGGGAAAGATTCTGACCGCCCATCGTATCCAGCAGGTCAAAACGGATCGGGAATTCTGCGCCGAACCGGCCGTGGACTCTTTCACCCAGCAGTTCATGCGGCGCATAGAAGACAAGATCCTGTGCCGGTACTTTTAAGACTTTTCCGCCGATTTCCAGATTCAGGCTGTTTTCCTCCGGAACTCCGTCAAAGCTCCACGCGAAATTTTCCTTCGATGCATCCAGACCAAAGTTTTCCTTCATCCACTGACCGCCCCATACGCCAGGGTCGAAATACGGCTCCATACGAAATGGCTTTCTGGCAAGCTGCTGCAGTGCGCCTCGGAAGGCATTTCCCGTTGTAAGAACCGGTGCATTTTCTTTCTCCGTATCCAGAAGATACGTGAATTTTTCATACCGCTCTTTTTTATAGCGGTCCGCCAGACGCCATTCAATGAAAAATCCCCGTTTATATTTCGTCAGGATCGGATCATTATAATTGGTACTGTGCCAGTTTGGCATGCCGCTCCGGTAGCGGAGCTGAATTTCCCATCGGGTCAGATCACAGTAGACAAGAACATCTGCTTCGGCCAGAAGCTCTGTCGCTGTACCAACGATCACGATCAGACCACCGTTTGTATCTTTTTCTTCCGCACATTCTGTCTCAATTGCTTTTTTCATGGTTTCCAGCTTTTCGCTCTCAAACCAGGTGTCTATGGTTTTATGACACATAATGCCGAAAACACGGTCATCGGTGATGTAATCGTTAAATTCTCTTAACAGCATTTCTTCGTCTTTGGCACAGTCTTCGATATCAAAAATCCGGTCCGGCTGCAGCGCATTGGCCAGTTCCGTTATTTCTTCTTTTCGTACACCCGGGTACAGATCAAAGGAAAGAATACAGGTTTTCTTTTCTTTCTGTTTTTCCTGAACCGCCCGTTTTAATTCTTCGATGATCTCCTTTTTTTCATCCCAGATTTCATTTTCGTATCCTGTGATCTTCATTTGCGGATGTAATTCGTAGTTTCCATATTTCTTTTTTAAATTCATTTGGATTCTTTTCCTTTTCTTAATTTTTCTTCCATCCATTGGGTTGTTTCCTGCGCCGATCAGACCTATCATCTTTGTTTCAACGCTTTCGCATCTGGCGGATTTCGCACTTCTGTCCGGTTTCGTTTTTTTACATGTCATATGTTTACAGTTCCACCGTGTACTTATAACGATTTCCCGGATAATAGCAGATCGAATATTCAAAAACCTCGCCGCCCTTCCGAAATGTCTGCCGTGTCCGGATAAAAATAGGCATCTGCGCATCAATTTTCAGTGCTTTCTGCACCTCTTCCGATGGAAGTGCCGCCTCAAGCGTATCCCGGCCGGATTCAATATAGATTCCATGCTCCTCCCACAGATACTGATACAGCGATTCCATGTATGGCTCCGGCTCTGTTGGCAGTTCGCAGATTTTTTTCAGATACGTAATGGTATAGACCATGGGTTTTCCCACAGCATTCCTCACACGTTTCAGGCAATAACATGGCTCCGTCAATGGAATCTGCAGACTTCTTGCTACCGTTTCCCCGGGACTGATCAGTTCCATCTTGCAGTATGTTGTCTGCATTTCGATATGATGCTTTTTCATTTCTTCCGTGAAGCTGATGACACCTTCCATCTGCTCTTCGACTTTCTCGTAGACAACATCTGTTCCGATGCCGCGCCGTGCACGGGCGTAACCGCTCTGTACCAGATTCGTCATCGCCTGGCGTACTGTCACACGCGAAAGCTCGTACTTTTCCATCAGCTCTTTTTCTGTTGGCAGAAAATCTCCTTTTTTGTACGTGCCGCATTCGATCTGCTGTTTCAGAATCTGTTCCAGCTGCGCATACAGCGGCGGTGCTCCCGGATTTCTATCCATTTTTGCAGTTTCTCCTTCTTCTTTTCTCTCCATAGCATTGTATTTTTGTTTCTGAAAATATTTTTGCTCTATTGTGTTTTTTCAGGAAACTGTGACAACAGGCCTTCCATGGCACGGCCGGATGTTTCCGTTTCTATCTGAATCCGAATCTTTCTTTTCTCGCACTCTCTTTCCAGTTCTTTTCCAAACCAGGAAAAACTTTTTGCAATCTGTCCGCCCAGAAGCAGCAGATCCGGCTGATATTCCTCCAGCACAGGAAGAAGGCCAGCCGCCACATCTGCTCCAAATCTTCTCCAGACTTCTTCTGCCTCCATGTTTCCCGCTTTTACCAGACCATACAATTCTTTTCCACTCCACACTTTTCCTGTCACAGCCAGGCTAATCTGCTCCAGCCCGCGCACAGAAAGATAATCGTCCAAAATGGAATCTCCAAACGGCTGTTGATAAATCCATCCATTTTCCGGCACACCTTTTCCCGTTTTCACTGTTTTGCCGTTTTCTACAAAAGCAGATCCGGCGCCGGTTCCGATGCAGACGCACAGAATTTTATCTACATCACGACAGTTTCCGTACCAGCTTTCTCCCAGTGCAAATGCTTCAATGTCATGTAAAAACAAAAATCGTGCTGATCCAAGTTCCGGCACGCGCGCCTTGATTTCTCTTTCCAGTGGAATCCCGTAAATGGCATCGTACTTATTCAGTCCCTGCATCCGGCTGATTCCATTTTCATAATCAAACGGACCCGGAATCGCCATCCCGACTCCAACAACACTTCCGTCTGCTTCTATCATCAGTTCCCGGCAGATCTTTGCAAAATTGTCCAGAATCTTCTCTGTGCTCTTCTGCGCCTGTGCTGGAAATTTTCGGATTTTCGTTCTTACTCCATTTCCGTCCGACACACTTCCTTTGATTTCCGTTCCGCCAACATCCAGAAGGATATATTTTTTCTGCTCCATCCCGCTTCCGTCCCTTTTCATCTTTTCCCCTGTATTTTTTCTGTTTATATGCCACTAGAATCTCATTTCTTTGTATTGGTTCTCCTGCCGCCTTGTTATAATGTTATAACCTATTCATTTTTCTGTTGCAAGCGCCTGTCTGCAATTTTGTCTGCTTTTGCAAAACTTTGTGAAAACGCGATAATACGTTTTATGCACTTGGCGCAGAACGCAAAAAATCCCCTGTTTCCGGGGTTTTTTATACACTCCGGACAGAGGATTTTTCTTATTTTCTACTTATTTCAATACATTTTCCAATTTAACAAAAAGGGTATTCATCTCCTGCACCACACTCTGCAGACTCTTTTCCCCGACATAGTTTCCAATCGCAAACAATGCCTTATACAAAAAATTAACCGCCCCCTGCAATTCTTCGTTTTGCTCTTTTGTTTCTTTCCGAAGCTGCTGCAGTTTTTCTGCCATCGGAAACAATTCCGCAAGAATCTGCTCTTTTCGTGCCCGGTCCGACGGTTCATCTGTCTCCATTTCTTCGAGATCATAGTTATCTGTTCTGCCGCATTTTCCCTTGCACACTGCGCAATCCGGATTCAGACGGTTCTTTTCTGCCTCCACGCGTACAATCCAGGATTTCCCCTCTTCTTCCCTCAGCTCTTTTTCCGGATTTGCCGCACAAATTCCGCCAAGCAGAATCTCATGCGTGGCTTTGTCCGGGCGGTGACCATTGCTGTCACCGCTGGAAAACTCCTGCGATTCACCTTTTGCTGCTTCTCCTCTTCCATCTACCGACCGGGCCAGACCGATCAGCGCACCAAGAAGCTCCTCTTGTATCTTCGTCATACTCATTTTTCTAATACCTCTTACCGAGCTTTTCATTTTTTTCGTCTTACATATTCCACAAAGCAGAATGTACCAATTGTAAAATAACTTTTAAGGGCACACGCTAATTACTATATCTGATTTTCTACAAAATTTCCCCCTCCGTAGAAATCACCACGGTTTTCACCGGAATCTTCTTTCCACTCTCTTTCAGTGCCATCTTCACGGCACGCTCCATTCCTGCGCAGCACGGAACCTCCATGCGTGCAACCGTGATACTCTTAATATCATTGCACATAAAAATCCGCGCAAGTTTCTCGGAATAATCGATATCGTCAAGTTTTGTACAGCCTACGAGAACGACATGATTCCGAATAAAATCCTGGTGGAAGTTTCCATACGCATACGCTGTACAATCCGCCGCAACGAGAAGGTCTGCTCCTGCAAACATCGAAGCCCGCTCCTGCACCAGCTTGATCTGCACCGGCCACTGGCGGAGCCGGGACGGAACTGCTGCAGAATTTTCCTGCGCATCTGCACGGTCAATCGCCCAGCTGTTTTCACCTGCTTTTCCTGCTCCGGTATTCTCCTGCCCGGCCGCCTCTTTTGCCTTCCGCTGGTTCTCTTTTACCGCCTCCTCATCGTACGGCAGCGCCTCCCGCTCCACAAACGAAATCGCATCTGCCGGACAAACCGGCAGGCAGTCGCCGAATCCGTCGCAGTAGTCATCCCGGATCAGCTTTGCCTTCCCGTCAACCATCGCAATCGCACTTTCATGACAGGCATGCGCACAAAGCCCGCATCCTGTACATCTGTCTTCCTCTATCTGAACAATTTTTCGAATCATCACTGAATCTCCTTTTTTCTCTTTGTTTCTCAATACCTGTTTGTTTCTCAACCATGATATCATACTTTATCCCTGTTTTGACAGTTGTTTTTTTTAGTAGTTTTTTCCTACAATACCAACTCTTCATCCAGAGCCAGCGAATAAATAATCTTCTCTTTCACCTTTTTCCCTGTCGTCCGCTCCAGTGCCTGCTGGTAATAGGCGAGCTGTTTTTCATACCGCTTTTTCAGCTCCCCGGCTTCTTTCACACGGTCCGTTTTGTAGTCCACAAGAACAATCTCATCCCCCTCCGGGAACCATGCGTCAATGATTCCCTGCACGAGAATGGTTTCATCTTCCGGATAGGACGGATCTGCCTCACTTGCCGGAACGGACATCACAAACGGCTGCTCCCGCTTCAGGGTTCCATTTAGAAAGGCATTCCGCATCCGCATTCCGACCGGACTCTTTGCGAACGCCAGAACAGATTTGAAATAAATGCATTCCACTGCCTCTTTCGTCATTTTTCCTTCTGCAATCAGTTCCTCCGTCTGTGCCATCAGCTCTTTGATGCTGTACGCCCTGCGGTAATCGAGACATTCCAGCAGGCGGTGGTACGCCGTTCCGCGGTCAGCTCCCGTCAGGGCCTCAGCGTGATCCTTTTTCATAAAGCCCGGCACAATCGGTACGAGTTCTTCCTGCACAAACAGCTCTTTTCCGATCTCCGATTCCTCCATCCCTGCCTTTTTCAGCTGGGAAACCGTTACCTTTACCGGAATCTGTTTCTCATTCTCATAAGGATACTGATATGCAAACCGTTCTTCCACAAGCTCTTTCAGCGTCTCTTTTCTCGACGGCTGTTTCGGAATTTCCATGATTTTCTGTTCATTGACCGCGCGCTCCATCTGATGCAGCACCTCGCCCTCGACAAGTCCCGCCGGTGATACAAGACGGATTGTGACCGGAATTTTCTCCGCATACAGCGGATTTTCCTCATTTCCCGCAAGGCCGAACTGCTCATACAGCCCATCAAAACAGCGATTTCGTGAAAAAGCCGGGAGAATCCAGTCAAGATAGCCGGATGCGCTGCTTAAGGTTTGATACGACAGCAGTTCTTCCTGCCGTCCCGCATGTGCCGCACACTGTTTTACACGGCTCTCCAGCTTCGATGCCATGCCTGTCATGATCAGCTTCTCCTTCGGGCGTGTCATCGCAACGTAGAGCACACGCAGCTCCTCCGCCAGATTTTCCAGTTTCATGCTCTGGCGGATGATCTGCCGCGGCAGTGTCGCCTGGCGCACGCGGTGTTCGGGATCGATCGCATCTGCGCCGATGCCCATCCGGGAATGCAGCACCAGTGCTGCACGGCTGTCCATCTGGTTGAACGATTTTCCCATACCGGAGAGAAATACAATCGGAAACTCCAGTCCTTTACTCTTGTGAATACTCATAATACGCACCGTATCCGCACTCTCCCCGTAAATATTCACCTCGCCGAAATCGACTTCATACTTCTGAAGCTGCTCGATATAACGGATAAAGTTGAACAGTCCACGGTAACTCGTCGCCTCAAATTCCACCGCCTTTTCCACCAGCATCTCCAGATTTGCCCGCCGCTGCACACCGCCCGGCATTGCAGATGCATAGCCGCCGTAGCCCGTCTCCTCGAGAATCTGTGTGATCAGCTCATGGATCGGCGTATACGGCACGCGGCTTCGCAGCGTTTCGAGCTGTGCAAGGAACCTCCTCAGCTTCTCCCGGAGTGCTTCATCATCCCCCATCGCCGCATATTTTCCACATGCCTCGTAAATTTTCACGTCTTTATCCACACAACGCACCGCCGCAAGCTCCGTGTCTGTGCATCCGCAGATGGGGGAACGCAGAATGGCCGTAAATGGAATCTCCTGACATGGATTATCACACAGGTGCAGATAATTCAGCACCGTAACAATTTCCTGCGTGGAAAAGTACCCTGTTTTTGATGTACTGTAAGCCGGAATTCCAGCCGCCTGGAGCACACGCGAAAACGTCTCCGACCAGCCGCTGACCGCACGGAGTAAAATGACGATATCCCGGTACTGGATTTTCCGGTATTCCCCGGTCTCCTTATCCACAACTTCCTCATTTCCAACCATTTCCCGGATGCGCGCCGCAACGGCAGCCGCCTCCGTTTCCATCTTCGTCTCGCGGGATTTATCATCTTCCAGCTCCGGCGCCTGGTCGTCCAGCAGCAGAAGCTCCGTTTCGTATGCCCTCTGCCACGGATCCATATTTCCTTCTTCTTTTTTCGGGAACACCGCACCCGCATGAAGGCTCGCCGCCTCATCATACGCAATGCCGCCAAGCTCCGGACTCATGAGCTTACGGAACACATAGTTCGCCCCTGCAAGCACCTCCGGCCGGCTTCGAAAGTTTTTATCGAGATCAATCCTCTGCTGGCTTTCTCCGTCTTTTTGATACGTGCGATATTTTTCCAGAAACAGCTCCGGCCGCGCCAGACGAAATCCGTAGATACTCTGCTTGATATCGCCGACCATAAACCGGTTCCACCTGCCGTCCTCCTCACCGGACACCGCAGAGAGCAGTGCCTCCTGGATAAAGTTGCTGTCCTGGTACTCATCGATCATAATTTCCCGGAATTGCTCCGACAGCTCCCGCGCCGCATCGGTCCGCACCAGGCAGCCGTCTTTTTGCTGCACGAGAATTTCAAGCGCAAAGTGTTCCAGATCGGCATAATCAAGAATATTTTTGCTCCGTTTTTTCTCCGCAAACGCTTTTGCAAACTGCTCCGTCAGATCAATCAGCACCCCGATGGGCTCCCGGCAGTCGGCAATCTCCTCCGCAATCGCAGCGCTGTCCTTCTCAAAGAACTGCTCTTTTAACTTCTGCAGCTCCTTTTTACATGCATCGCGCTCCGCCTTTACCTGATCTTTCAGCGTTTCACTCACATCGTCTGCCTTTTTCCGCGAAAGTGCTTTAAACTTCATTCCGGCCATCGCGCGCACCAGTTCATCAAACGATTCTGTTTCCAGCAGTTCTTCCACCATCTGCTGGTCAGAAGCCAGCGCCTCATCATATAAATACGGTCCTCCAGAGCTTACTGCTGTTTTCCGGTTTTCCTGAATCCCTTCCAGAATACTCGAGAGCCGCTTTTTCGCCTCGCTCATCAGCTCCTGTACCCAGATACTCTCCTGCACTGCTTCCGGTGAATCCATCTGGTACGCCGCCCGGCACTCTTCGAGCCACTGCTCCGGCCATGGATAGCTCATGGAAAACTCATACAGTTTCAGCACAAGTGCATCGAGCCCGTCATCCTGCTTTCCCGCCGCGTAGCTCTCCACAAACCGTGTAAATGCAGACTCCTTTTCCGTAAAGCGTTCTTCCATGACCTTCTGGATCACATCGCTTTTCATCAGACGGATCTCCCCTTCATCCGCCATGCGGTACACCGGATCGAGATCGATCATCTGAAAGTAATTTTTTATCACATAGGAACAGAAACCGTGAATTGTGCTGATCTGCGCATGGTGAAGCAGGGTCTGCTGCCGCTGTAAATGCTCATTTTCCGGGTTTTCCGCAAGGCTCTGCTGCAGAGCGCGGCCGATTCTCTCTTTCATTTCTCCTGCCGCCGCACGCGTAAAGGTTACGACGAGAAGCTGGTCAATGTCGATTGGATGCACAGGGTCTTTCACCATTGCAAGGATCCGCTCTACCAGAACCGCCGTCTTTCCGGAACCCGCCGCCGCGCTGACCAGAAGATTCCGGTCTCTCGCATCAATGACTTTCTGCTGTTCCGCTGTCCATTTTACTGCCATGTTCTTTCCCTCTTCTTTCTGGCTGATTTTCTTTCCCTCACTTGGAAAAAATGCACCATATTTCACTTTTTCAAAAGCAGTCACTCTTTTTGATCTCTTTGTGCTGTCTCCTGCATTACCTTCATCAGCAGTTCTGTATCCATGCCCTTTAATTTACGGTATTCATATCCCTGAATTTTCTGATCGAATCCGCAGATTCCCTGATATTCGCAATATGCGCATGCCGTTGCTCCATCCCGCTGAAACGGCGAAATTTTTACATTTCCCGAGAAAATGCCCTCGCCGATCTCACGTACCTTCTTTCTGGTGTATGTCCGAATCACATTAAACTGCTCCGACGATGCCACTTTCGAATAGCCCGTGTAGCTTCCATCCTTCTTCTTTCCAACCGGAATCACATCCGACGTCGTTCCATCCGCGAGTACTCGGTCGAGAAGCTCCACCACCTTCCGATCTGCATTTACAAGGCCATCCATCCGCAGTGCTTTCAGCATCCGTCTGCCCCACGCCTCATCGGTCTCATCTTCTTCTTGGTCGAGGATCGGATCATCAATATGATAATAAAATACCCCCGCAGGCTCCACCAGCTTACCTGGATGCTTTTTCTGCTCCAGCTCCACCGCCGCATCCAGATAAACCGCCAGCTGCAGCTGTAACCCATAATAGAGCGCCACCAGGTCAAGCGATGTATTTCCCGTCTTGTAATCGATAATTTTCACATAGACCTTATCGTCCGTCTCACAGAGATCCACGCGGTCAATCCGTCCGCGCAGGCGCATCTTCTCATGCTCCGACAGATCAATATTAATCGCCGACAAGGAGTCCTCCATGGAGAACGAAACCTCAAATTCACCCGGCTCAAATTCTCCCTGCCGAATCTGCTGCTGCAGCGCCCACACCGTCCGTTTCAGAATCCGCTTTACGCGGATGATGCGATACTGATTCCGGCTTGAGCTCTGGAAAATCGTGTTTCCGTAATCTGCCATCGTCTCCTCGACGCACTCCTCGATCAGGCGGTCACGGGTATCATCCCCGACAGTCTTCCATGTCTCGCCATTTTCCTGCAGTTTTTTTGAAAACTTTTCGAGTGCTTCATGCATAACCGTTCCCATATCGGCCGCTTTCAGCTCATACTGATCCCGCTCGCGGATCTGAAGTCCGAACTCCATAAAGTGGGCAAACGCACATGCCGCATACTTTTCCAGCCGTGTCGCACTGTTTTTCAAAGTGTCCCCGTACAGCGCCGATGCCGCACTCCTTCCGATCACACCGTCCGCACAGCGCAGAAAAGCCGCTTTCCGATATGTCTCCGCCGGAATCCCCGCCTCCGGATGTGCCGCATACCAGCGGTAAAGCTCTTCAAACAGCGGATTCATCTCGCCCTCTGCCGCCTTTCCAAGCTCCTCCAGAAACAGTGCCTCCCCGGAACGCGGCATTTCCAGTTTTTCCTCCGGATTTTCCTCTTTTTCGATATCCCGCACCGGGATCTCCGGGAAGAGTTTTCGGATTTCGTTAATCAGATACGACGGATTCTGCGCCTCGCCGGACGCGCCCGCTTTCGCAAAGGAAAGGTACAGCCGCTCCGATGGTTTTGTCAGATTTCGGTAGAGATGGAATTTCTGCTGATACATCGTCTCCCGCGCCGTCGGGGAGAGTTTTGCATCCGCGCGCTCCAGCTCCTCGCGGTCATACTCCGAAAGAATACCGCCTCCCGCGTCGTGACGCGGAATCAGCCCGTCGTTCACACCGACGAAAAACAACACACGGATATCCTTCAGACGTGATCTCTCATTGTCACCGATCAGTACCTGGTCCGCGGTCGGCGGAATAATGCCAACAGAAGCCTCTGCAAAGCCAGCCTCCAGAATCTCCTGATACTCTGCCAACGTCATTTTTTCATCGCCCAGCACCTCGACAATCTTATCCAGAAGCTCCATGACAATACCGTAAATCTGGCTGTATTCTTTTGCAAATGCCTCCTGTCCCCGCTCTTCAAACTGCTGCCGCCGCTCCTCAAGTTTTTCCTGCATCTGATTCTGCACCGCCAGTGCGTACAGTGCCTCCGTCCGCTCCCGCACCGTGGCGTCTTTTTTCTTCATCTGTTCTGCAAACGGCTGCACTTCGGCATAGAATTTTTCCCGTAGGAGATTGCGCTGCGGCACTTCATCCGGTTTGATGCCGCGGTATCCCCGCGTCCACGTCTCCCCATACGCTTTCAGCCCGCGGATGCCAAGTGCCAGAACATAGTTTTCCATCGCATCTGTCTCCTCGCGGCTCAGACTCGAAAGGCCGCAGCGCAGATAGCGGAATACGCTCTCGTAGGAAAAACTCTGCACCACCATCTCGATCGCCGCGCGCAGAAATTCGACGAATGGATTCATCAGCACGGAATGCTTTTCATCAATAAAACAGGGAATGCCGCATTTTTCAAAAATCTCCCGTGCGTATGTGCCGTAAACTGAGAGATCTCCGGTCAGAACGGCAAAATCCTGGTACCGCATTCCCTCCTCACGCACCATGCGGCGGATCAGGCGCACCGCCTCTTCCAGCTCGGCACGCGGATTCGGCGCGACGCTGATGTAGATGCCCTGCTGTTTCGCCTCGTATCCTGCTGCCGGATTTCCTGTCTTTGCTTCCGTTCCTGATTCTGGTCTTTTTTCTATTCCATTTCCGGAAAATCCTCTCTTTCCATACCGGAACAGTCTCTGCTCCAGCTGATCCATCGTGCTTGCCGGCTGAAAACGGCCATGTCCCGAGCGTCTGACCCAGATTTCCGGCTCCACCGGGCACCCTGCTTCATCTGCCGCTTTCATGAGCTGCTGGACAAGCTGGCGGCTCATCGCAAAAAGCTGATGCGGAATCGCCTTTTTATACGGGTCCTCCCGCTCATCCATAATAATCGTCACATAAACCTTCGCACAGAGCCGGAACAGTTTTCCAAGCACACCGATCTGCACCGGCGTAAATCCGGTAAACCCATCCACCAGCACCTCACTGTTTTTGATCAACGCCGATTCTTCCAGCTTCCCCGCCAGAACTTCCAGCACATCCTCCGCCGTCACATAACGGTTTTCCAGATATTCCTCAAACGCGCGGTAGATCACACCGGTGTCCTTCAGTTTTGCCGCCAGCAGCTTTTTCTCCCCCGTCTCTTCCGCCCACGCATCAAGCTCGGACGGCGCAATCTGGTACTGCTTCAGCTCGGAGATCAGCGATTTCATCTGCGAAACCGCACCGGTTCTTTTTAACGTGCTGCCAAGAATTGTCAGCTCCTTTTTCTTTTCCTGCGCAACGCGCTTCACCACGAGGCTTTTTCCCGTCTCTTCGAGCACCGGATACAGGCTTCCGCCGGTCTCCTCAAAAATACGGTAGGCCAGACGTTGAAAACTTAAAATATCAATATTTAAAATTCCGCCCGCCGGATGCAGAGACACGAGTTCTTTCTGCGTCTGCATCGTAAACTGCTCCGGCACGACGATCAGATAATTTTTCTCCGGGTGGCGCGCCGCTTCCGCCAGGATTTTTTCATACGCATACCGCGATTTTCCGGCCCCCGAATTTCCCATAATAAACTGCAGACTCATACCTTGCTCCTCCTGTTCTGATCCATTTCTGCCCCAAAATAAACATAGCTACAGTATAGCAGACTCTTTTTTTTGATGCAATCAACCTGCTGTAGAACAACCTTCATAAAAACCATTCTTCCCACATACATTATAGTAAAAACGCCCGCCTGTTCCGCCCCCGCTTCCCGCCCCGCAGACGGCTTTTCAAAAAGGAGTGTGCCCGCCCATGAGTTCCAAAACGAAAATTGTTGTACTACATATGAAAGAAGTGGTTTACACCGCTGTTTTTCTTGCTCTCGCGCTGATTCTTCTCGTGGTGTTTCTGATCATGTTCTCCGGGAAGAAGGATTCTGCGAAAAAACCTTCTGTCACCACTGCTGCTTCCGCCGAAAATGCACGCTACATTCCCGGCATCTACACCTCCACGATCTCCCTCGGCGACCAGACCTTCGATGTGCAGGTCAATGTTGAGCAGGACCGCATCACCGCGATTTCACTGAATAACTTAAGTGAAACCACCGCCGCCATGTATCCGCTCATGGAGCCCGCGCTCGATTCCATCGCAAGCCAGATCTATGTGAATCAGACGACGGAAGGCCTCATCTACGGAGAGGACGACCGCTACACCTCCGAACTGCTCGTCTCCGCGATCAATCAGGCGCTCGAACAGGCTCAAAATCCTTCCTCCTCAGAATCCTGATCTTTCCATGCAAAAAGGCCTCGAAGCATTCTTCTGCTCCGAAGCCTTTTTTCTGTCGTGCATCTCAAAATTTGATTGTCTGCACCAATTTGGATTATCTTTGTTTCTTTCCGTATTTCCTGTTTTGTTTTTTACAGCTGGTCGAGTTCCTCTCTCCAGAGCTTCACGCACGCATCACTCGGCATACGCAGGTCGCCGCGCGGGGATACCGCAACGCTTCCGACCTTCGGGCCATCCGGCAGGCAGGAGCGTTTGAACTGCTGCGCGAAAAATCTCCAGTAGAACGTTTTCAGCCATTTTAAGATCGTCGCATCATCGTAGACACCGGCAAATGCAAGTTTTGCCACACGGTAAATCTTGAGCGGTTCGTACGTCACACGCAGCATATAGTATAAGAAGAAATCATGAAGCTCGTACGGTCCGACGAGATCTTCTGTTTTCTGAGAAATGACACCATCTTTCGGCGGCAGCAGTTCCGGGCTGACCGGCGTGTCGAGCACATCCAGAAGGATATCGGAAAGTGCTTTTTCCCCGCAGGTGTCCGCATAATACTGCACCAGATGGCGCACCAGGGTTTTCGGTACGGACGCATTGACGGCATACATCGACATATGGTCGCCATTGTACGTTGCCCAGCCAAGTGCCAGCTCGGAAAGATCACCCGTTCCGATAACCATACCGCCGGACTGGTTGGCAAGATCCATCAGAATCTGGGTTCTCTCACGCGCCTGTCCGTTTTCATACGTCACATCGTGTTTCTCCGGATTCTGTCCGATATCACGGAAATGAAGATTGACAGCCTCCTTGATATCGATCTCTTTTAAGGTTGCGCCAAGGCATCTCGTCAGCTCACATGCATTCTGATACGTACGGTCTGTCGTTCCAAAACACGGCATCGTTACAGACAGGATCTGCTTTCTCGGAATCCCGAGCAGATCAAATGCTCTTGCCGTTACAAGCAATGCCAGCGTCGAGTCAAGTCCACCGGAAATACCGATAACTGCGCTCTGGCAATGGGTATGCGCCAGACGTTTTTTCAGTCCCATAGCCTGAATATTTAAAATTTCGTCGCATCGCTGATCACGGTTATGCTTATCCGACGGTACGAATGGCCGTGGTTCGAAGTAACGGGTCAGCTTTGTCTCTTCTATTGACAAGGAGAATCGAACGACCTGATACCCATCGGTTCTCTGCTCCGGATACGTGGTCATCCTTCTGCGCTCACTTGTGAGACGATCCACATCGAGATCTGCACAAATAATCTGATTCTCAAATCGTTTTGCCTCGGCAAGAATGGTTCCGTTTTCAGCAATCAGATGCTGTCCGCCAAAGACAAGATCTGTCGTCGACTCGCCCTCACCTGCTGTCGCATAAATATAGCCGCAGATCAGACGCGCCGACTGTGCGCTCACAAGGCTTCTCCGGTAACTGTCTTTTCCAACCATTTCATCACTGGCAGAAAGGTTTACGACCACTGTCGCACCGGCCAGCGCATGCGCCACACTCGGCGGATTTGGGGTCCAGAGATCCTCACAGAGCTCTGCCGCAACCTTAAGACGCGGCATTTTTTCACACTGGAAGAGCAGATTCATGCCAAACGGAACCTCTTTTCCAAAAAATTCCGTTGTTGTCACCGCTTCTTTTCCCGGCGTAAAATGACGCAGCTCATAAAATTCATTGTAGTTCGGCAGATACTTTTTCGGCACAATGCCGAGAAGCTCTCCGTGACAGAGCACAGCGGCTACATTGAACAGCTTTCCGCCCTGTTCCCACGGCAGTCCGACAAAAATCAGCGCATCGGTCTCTTTCGTACCATCGGCAATTTCCTTTAATCCTTCTTTCGCCGCATCAATCATCTGACTCTGCCAGAATAAGTCACTACAGGTGTAGCCGGTAAGAGCCAGCTCCGGGAGCACCATCACCTTTGCTCCCTCGCCCTCCATTTTATGAATCGTTTCCAGAATGACTCTCGTATTTTCTCTGACATCCGCTACCACTACCGCACAGGAAGCGGCGGCAACTTTTACGAATCCCTGTTTCATCTCTTTCTTCCTCCACTATCTGGTTCCCTGTTACAGATTTTCTGCAAACAGAAGCTCTCACAGCCTCCGTTTCGCCTGAAACAGTACTGTTATTTGCTCTTACGCAATAATTCTTTCAGATCCTCGGTAGAAAATTCATAGGCGCTGTTGCAGAAATGGCATTTCAGCTCCACCGGTTTTGCTTCCTGAATCATCTCGTTCAGTTCTTTTCTTCCGACCGCTATCAGCGCTTTCGATACACGCTCACGGCTGCAGTTGCAGTAAAACTGGGTCGGCACGGTATCGTTGATCACAAGGTCCATGTCTCCAAGCAGTTTTTCAAGAATCTGCTCCGGAGTCAGGCCCTCGTCAAGGAATGCGGTAACGGAATTGACTTCTGCCAGACGCTGCTCCAGTTTTTCAATGACTTTCTCATCGCAGAACGGCATCAGCTGAATGATAAAGCCGCCGGCCTGACGGACGGTATTGTCTTTGTTCATCAGCACACCGAGTCCGACGCTGGACGGAACCTGCTCACTCGTTGCAAAATAGTAGGTCAGATCCTCTGCGATCTCACTCGTCTGCAGAACGCACTGTCCGACGTACGGCTCTTTCAGTCCCAGGTCTTTGATGACATCCATGAATCCGACGCCGACAGCACCTGCCACGTCAAGTTTTCCTTTTTTGTTGGCCGGAATCACGACGTCCGGGTTTCCGACGTAACCTTTTACATTTCCTTTGGAATCTGCTGTTACGGTAATGCCGTTCAGCGGTCCGCCGGCATGGATGCGCAGGGTCAGAAGGTCTTTATCTCCCTTCATCATAACGCCCATCATTGCACCTGCCGTCAGAAGGCGGCCCAGCGCTGCGGTTGCAACCGGGCTCGTGTTGTGATCCTGGCGTGCTGTCTCTACGGTTTCTCTTGTTGTCGCTGCAAACGCACGAATCTGTCCGTCTGCCGCTGTTGCTCTTACAATATAATCCATGTTTCTCTCCTATTTCTCACTTTTTCCTTTTTCTCTTGCTACGACATAAATACGTTCGCTCTCCGGTCTCGGCGCATCCTTTGTGAATGCATCGTAGGCCGTTACAAACTCCATGCCTGCCTCTTCCAATAAGCGGCAGATCGTCGCAAGATCGTACGCTCTCTGATAATGTACCTCCTCAAATTTACGGTACAGATCGGAATCTTCTCCCTCCGGGATGAAAATGGCGAGCTCATATTCGTTGATCTCTTCCTCCGGGTCATAGTAATTGTCCCAGATAAAGCTTGCCTCCTCGCGGTTTTCCGCAATCGTAGTCTCACCCATCTGTTCATATTTATACTTTGTATTCAAATCAAAAATAAACATGCCCTTCGGGTCCAGATAATTGTTGACGAGCGAGAAGACTTCCCGCAGATCGTCTTCCTCCAGAATATAGTTGATGGAATCGCAGATGCTCACAACCGCCTTCACGGTTCCGTAGAGCTCAAATTCCCGCATATCCTGAAGCAGATATAAAATGTTTAAGCCGGACTCGGCGCGTTTTTCACTGGCAATCTCGAGCATATCCTCAGAATTGTCCACGCCGATCATATCGTAGCCCTCTTTGGCGAGCAGCTCGGTCATGTTTCCCGTTCCGCAGCCAAGATCGAGCACCAGTCCGTCTTCCACCTGATATTCTTTTAAAAGCTGAATCAGATATTTGCTCCAGGCAGGATAGTCCACGTTGTCCATGAACATGTCATATACCTGGGCAAAACTGGTATAACTTTCATTCATCTTTCTTTTCTCCTTCATCGTTTACAGTAGCTACGCCTTATTGTATCACATCACACAGGGCAACTCAATATACGAAAAGACCTGCAGGATCCCTGCAGGTCTCATTCACTCCCCGAGTTGGGCTCGAACCAACAACCCTTCGGTTAACAGCCGAATGCTCTACCATTGAGCTATCGAGGATTATTTAATTGAAGATATTTGATATACCTTCAAAACCGCATACACTACACATCTATCATTCCATTTTTTGTGAACACAACCAATTAGGTCAAGCCCTCGACCGATTAGTAACAGTCAGCTCCATGCCTTACGGCACTTCCACCTCTGCCCTATCTACCTCGTCGTCTTCAAGGGGTCTTACTTCTTTCGAATGGGATATCTCATCTTGA